>JGI20154J14316_10002405_pt1 | contig 15791 bp, 14 predicted proteins | sample COG_04_FD_14316 | JGI IMG/M metagenome (IMG submission 14316) | reverse complement strand
TGCTGATAATATTCTAAGCATAAATATGCTGAACTCCACATCCAAACTCGATAAGGGTATGAACATGCTTGTAGTAAACAAACATTCCAGACCTGTCGTCAACGAACCACACGTAAATATGGCGAATTCAACATCCAGACTCGACAAGGGTATATCTATGCATGTAGTAAATAACAAAACCGCCCCTGTCGTCAACGATCCACATATAAATATGACGCATTCAGTTTCCAGGTTCGACAATGGTATAAATATGCATCATGTAGCAAACAGCAAATCCATTCCCGTCGTCAACGAACCACATATAGATATGACAAAATCAGCCACCGGAACCGATAAGGGTATAACTATGCAGCATGCAGTAAACAACCGTTCCGTTCCTGTAGTCAACGAACCACAGATGAACATGACGAATTCAATAACCAATCACGAGTCTGGTGTAACTACATATGGAGAAAAGACAGACAGGAAGGTAAATATCACAAGACACAAGGAAGAAACTAAGGAATATATGAGGTTGTTTACGACGGACACATGCGACAAGAACGAAATGGATAAAATTGACACAATTTTAGACAAAATATACACAAAATCATGATTTCGTACTCAGTGTAAAATAATACATACCATGATACACGCGATATACATGTTGTATGGATGTGTACACGAAGTAGATTAGATTAGATTAGATTAGATTAGATTAGATTAGATTAAACACCCACAATAAAATATGATTCGTTTCTAAAGAAATGACTCATAAAATAGATACTAACAACCAGTTAACACCTACAGAAAACACTGTCGACCTGCGACATCCGCCCACAGAGGGAATTGAAAAAACCGAAATAGCCGTGATATACGTGTACGACAACAAGAAAAAANGCTCCGATTGCCAAGACAATATAGCGTTCTTTATCAAACACGGACTGGATCCATCAAGATGGTCAAATAACATACATATTACAACACTGTTCGTAATCAATGACTATTGCGAGGCGTATTTCCCAGACTCACCCAACATTCATACGTGCTATTTCAATTTAGATAATCTCTCGATAGATGACATAAACAACGTTGGATTGATCCATCTGAAGATATTAGACGCTGAAAGGTCATTGAACCAGCGATTTTCAACTATCTGTTTTATAGAAGGATGTTCATTCGGTCCAAAGTATGTATCTGGTCCGAACAGACACTGGTTCCACGGCATGGACGATACCCCGACTGTATACAACAGAACTCACGACGTGATCACGCTTACATGTTCTACCTCTTGTTTATTTGGAGACACTTCAGATAGGTTCGTTGCGGTTTCTCAAGCATACCCCGAACCTATGTTCCATATCTCTGACTACACAGGTCATTTCACCAACATAGGCAATACAAAATGTGTTATTTACGCACATTTTGATAAGGATAACGTGCTTCGCCAATATGTTATCGAGTCGCTTAGTTTCTACTCCAGACTGGGATACGATATTTTTTTTTTTACAAATTCAGCAGATATAATTAACTACGATATAAGCGAATTACCATTCTCTGTTCATTTTTACAAAAAGGAGTCCACGCAAACACGCATTCAGGCTGGAACAGACTGGTTCATGTGGATCGAAGGAATTCGGCACATGAATGCCTCGGACAAACGATATGGTCATGTATTACTTACAAACGATAGTTTCATTGTGGGAATCAATGGGTTCGATAACATGAAGACAACGTTCGATGACATGGCGTCTAAAAAAATAGACTTGTGGGGACACCATGATTCATACGAACTTCAATACCATCTAATGAGCTCGTTTTTACACATGACTTACGAGGTGTCCAACACATTCTTACTTTTTTGCGAAAACACATTGAGAAAGTGCCGTACATCCAGAGATGTGGTCACGCAATGCGAGGTTGTCTTCGCGAAACATGTCAAAGATAAAGGGTTTCGAATTGGCACTGTCGTTGCTACGGATAAATTCGATAATACCGTATGTACTCCATCCCACAACAAGATAAATTTACATTTGTGGATAAATAAGAAAAACACATTTGGCATAAAATGGAAATATATTGTTTCAAACTTGGGAAAAAAAGAGTTGCGTGAGATACTGAATCGTTATAGTAGACAACGGTTTCATCACATACCCATAGGACCAACAAAAGGTGTTCCAAATATACTTCCATGAATATAGGAATATGCGAATAAATCGTGGGATTTTAATATATTTAACGTATAGCGGTATGAGTACAAAGATTTTTATTTTATGTCCATCGGTTGAACGACTCAAATCAATACAACATATGTATGAACCTTATCCGTGGGCGATCCCCATTGTTATTGAAAAACAGGGAATAGAACTGGAGAACAACTTTTGGGAGCAACTGATAGGTATCCGGTCTATATGGGAAAACTGTGAAATGGTAGGCACGATGTCAAACAGCTGCTACAAAAAAATTAATTTACAAGAGGTGAATAACATTATCATAAATCGTCACTACCGACCAAACAGATATCATCATTTTATGGATTCCAATGTCCCCATACCAAACAACAACACGCAAAAACATCCATATTTTAACCAGATATGGAACGACATGTTAAAACAACTCAATTTGAAAACAACCACAGAAAACAATGCTAACTACTGGATGTGTCATCCTATTCTTATGAAAAAATTCATTATTTGGTATACACAGATAATGCATCCTACTATTATGGAGCATCCGTATATTCTTTCCGACGCACAGTATCAAGACGAATGGGGTAACCATGACCAGGATCAAAACTCGCCCATGATGAAGATATGGGGGAAACCATACTTCCCCCATTTTCCGTTTGTGGTGGAAAGACTGAACAAATGTTTTTTTGAAACGTATTACCCCGGAGATGTCTTAAAGAAAAATAATTTCGACTGGAAATTTTATATCGATCATCACAAGTTTCCATTCATAAGTAAATCAGACGCATGGGTGCATTATTATACGTATGGACAATTCTGTAACATGAAATGTGTTCCTGACGGTGTTCAATACGACCTGGAAAATGAGTTAGTGAGGTATAATAATAAATGTAGTAAAATCGTATTCCTCATTTCTCATGATAGATACGCAGGAGGGGCACAGACTTGTTTGGCGAATATCGAACGATTATACAACGACAATGGTATAACGACAATTATGATATATAAATCTGTATTAGATTTAGATCCCAATTTTGACATTGTCCGATACATTTTGGATACGGCAGCACAGCAGAACATGGTTCCTGTTGTAATATGTAATACGATAGTATCATATGAGATAGTAGAAAAACTATCACATACCAATATTTTGACGTATTGGTATATACACGAATGGATTGACGATTCAAGTATAATGCATTTTGAAAGCTATCTAAGTAATCACCACGTATTCGAGTCTCGTATCAAAAAGATATTTGTATGCGATTCAGGACTCGCTAACATGAAAGAATATATTCCCAATATCACAAATTCTATCATTTTATATAACACACACAGAGCAGAACATTTGTATGGTTCGTTACAAAAATATAAAAGAACGATACAAAAAGACCCAGGCACGATTTACCTAAGTATCATTGGAACAGTAGAGACAAGGAAAAATCAACAGGCGTTTATCGACCACGTGTTCTATCCACTGTGTGGAATATTTCGCAACATAAAACTGTTACTTGTAGGAAGAATCGATTGTCCTCTACAAATTCGTCCTGGGTACGAGCCCAAGATTATACAGACGGGTATGGTGGAAAACGCATTACCCTATATTGACATGGCTGATATATGTATATCATATTCAGTGAATGAGGTGCTACCAATGAATTTGATTGAGAGCATGTTTCTCAGAAAATCGATTATATCAACAAATGTCGGCGGAATTAGTGAAATGATAACAGACCAACATGACGGGTTTTTAATAGATATGAACGACCATACCAAATGCAATACAATCATAAATATGCTACTTATGAACCCACAAATGAGAGAATATATTGGAAAGAACGCAAATGCCCGATTCTGGAAACAGTTTAGTCATACAGCTACAGCTGACATCGTGCTTGATTTTTTAACATATAGATAAACATAAACATAGGTAACTATGAAGACGCCATAGAACCATATGAAGTCACTTTATTTCATTGCGATATAATTGTCATAATAAAATAAAGAAATAACATACACGTATACACGACAAATGATATCCACAAATCAAGACATACAAGGCCATATGGACATATTTGACGCAGACTTTTATAGAACTTGTTACAAGGATATGTCTACTCTTTCCCCAGACGAATGTAAACACCATTTTGTTAATCATGGGTATTATGAATACAGATATGTTTCAAATGAACACAAACGTCTGGTTTTCAGCACCACTGATATGGATGTATGGTTCTACAGATCGTTCTACCCAGACTTATCAGGTCTTACGCAGATAGAGGCAAGAAACCATTGGCATTTCCACGGTCGCAGCGAGGGGAGGATTGCTTGCCCTCCCTTTCAGATATCTAATGTAACCCCAGATACAACCCGCTCCGCATGCAATGTGAAAACGGATGATACTCAAAGGGTGCTGGTTATATACGTGTTCCACGTTTTCAATGACAGAGTAAAGACGTTTATAAATTGCGGCATTTTTTCTGATCCAAACACAGACTTTCTCATGATATGTAACGACCCAACAATTGACCTTGGTAAACTATCTCTACCCGAACATGTGAAATCAGTAAAGAGAGAAAACATAGGGTTTGATTTTGGTGCACATAGTTACGGACTCTTAACGAACGACTTATACAAGGACTACGATAAGTACGTTCTATTGAATTCGTCCTGTATGGGACCTTATATACCATCATACTTCACAGGGAAATGGACAGATATATTCTTACAAGGATTGAAGGGAAACGTAAAACTTTTTGGTTCTATGATAAACACAGAACGCAATCCAGTACACTTGGCACATGTTCAGAGCAACATATTCGCATTAGACAAAGAAACACTGGAATATTTAATCGAAAAAGACATATTCAACACAACTCACCCATGTAAGGACTTGGTAGAGTCTGTTAACAAACAGGAAATAGGCATGTCAAGAGCGGTCATTGAGAACGGATGGAACATAGGATGTTTGTTTCCAGGGTTTCAAGATATTGACTTCACATTCAAGGATAAATCGCCACACGATTATGGTAGTCGGTCGAAGTACCTATTCGAAGGCGACCTGATGTACCCCCGGTTTAGATATACACTGTGGGACCCTTTCCAACTTGTCTTTTACAAGGGGAATAGGTTTTAGTTGAGTTAATTATATTACTTCATGTTAAATAATATAATTTATTTGGTTACTAATTCACAGTGTTTCTATTCTTCTCCAGACTTGGCGTCCTCGCCTTCCACCACCTCCTCCACCATTCCTTCTTCCCGAAACCATATTCTTCGCGAATTTCTTGCTTCGTCTGAAATTGTCAACGGATGTATCATAGACCCAACCCATTTTAAGTATTCTTCTTTGGTAACTCCATGCTTCTTTAAATTTGAATATATAAACTCGTCGGTGTAGCTTTGGGTTATTTTATACTTGTATTTCATATCTTTACATTTCATATCCAGACATAATTGTGGAGGGTGATTAGTAGATAACGCAGTTATCGCACCTCTCAATCCGGCGTACCTTCCATGGCAAGACAATGCTGAATCAGTAGATGTGGCGACGCTGACTTCATTTTGTTTTACAACATCAGCAATCTTCATTATGATATTATCTTGAAATTTCGGGTCTGATAACGAAACTCTCCAAAAAATATTTTTCATAATTGTATCTTGGAACCCTCTAATATATTGATGTACAGAATAAACAGGTATTTTCGACAAATCAGACTTTATATCGGGACCGTGGAATTTGTCATTAGATGGATGCCAATATTTCGATATGATATTATCGTGATGATAATTAATTGTTTGATACTCACAACAGCCAGCGAGATAGGTTAGAGCCGTTCCAGATCGAGGAATTATCCAATGGCTGTTATTACACATACGCCACATATCCTTTACTCTACAGGCACCATTAGTATGCATCATTTCAAATCCCGTTATTGATGACTGGGCAACTTGTTTGAAAAAATTACAAGGGACATGAAAATGCGGGTTACTAGGAAGAGCCACCCAAGGAAAAAATACTTGAAAACAGTCTTCGCGTATAGAGCCAAAAAATTCGACAATCGAATCGTGGTGTTCTAAACATATGTATTGGTCCGGAGCAATAACAGTTACCCATTCTGTTTTGATGTTACCCTTTACAACTCCGTAATCGTTTATACAAGTGTGAATTAAATGACTATTTTTAACACCATCATTGTGTTTTGACAGGTTTCGATATACGTCATACGATTCTCTTTTCCAATCTGGATTTTCCAATACCATTTGTTCGGTAACTCTAATAACAGTAACAATATCTTTGAATTCTTCCGGGATAGGATAATCTTTCTGGGGACCAATGCCATCCGGTAACATGTCGTCTATTAAAATGATAAACTGAGAAAATCCTATTCTAATATGATGCTCAATCCATTGGGCTATATAATCATGTTCGTACAAACATATGGTTACCATACAAACACTGTTTTTTTCTTGTTGGTTTTTTATATTTAGATCGATATCAACTGACATACTATATATATATACGTATATACATATTAATCACTATCTATACGAACATCAATACTGACGATACTTATTTACAGATAATTGTACTGGTTGCAACTCTCTTAATTATCTTGCGAAACGCCTTGTCCGACGCCTCATTGCCGTCTGGCCCCATGGACTCCACCATGATTTTCAGATAAATGTCGTTTTTCTTGCTGTCGTATCGGTCATACCCTGGATTCTCCTTCTGCCAGTCGTCCAACAACATGATGTTCTTGTTGGATATGTCATTGATGGCCTTGCGGAGCTTGTCTCTGTTCGCGTTGTCCTGCTCCCACGTATCGTTGTCCTTGATGTGGATGATCTCCCGCTTCAGATCTGAGCAATGGATAGGGCGCTTGGTTGCGTCTAAATCGTTCAATCCCTTGAGGAACATCCTCGATATGCCCTCGGTGTAGCCCAGCTCCCCCACCCGCTCAAGGTCACCTGTGTTCAGCTGAAGGGTTTTGATGAAATCCTGGAGGTTCATTGCGTCCTTGCACGTCTCGTTCAAATAGAAGCTCAGATTGAAGGTCTTGTTGTGGCTGTTGGTATTGGTGTTGGTGGTGTTGTGGCTATGGCTCGAGTTATTTCCATTTAGCGCACCACCTTGTGCCATCTCTTTTACGGTATTTACAGCGGTTTGGCTTATTACTTCGGCCATCTTTTCCAGCATGACCGCCATATTGTTCTGGGTGAAAACCGCACCGTCGTCGGACAATCTGTCATCACCACTCGGTTGTTCCTCACAAGTGCTCACTGCTTCCGCCTCGACATGCGGCAAGGAGGGTTGGCACTTTTTCTTATGCACGGAGAGAGACTGACGATGCCTAAACACCTTACCACATTCACACTGGATCTGGTGCGGCGACTTTTGGCGACTTTTTGTCAACATTGTGTCAACATTTGTCAACATTTTGTGTTTATGGGTTGCTTCGTGCTTTATAAGGTCACTTTTTTTACAGCATGTATAGTTACATGGTTCACAACGGCGAGTTTGGCGAGTTTTGGCGAGTTTTTTGTCAACATTTGTCAACATTTATATGTTGACAGAAAAAACGCCTAAAGATCCTACGCAAAATGGATGGAAATTTTATCGTAACAGCATTTTCGACAAAATCCCAAAATGAGAGCATTCCCGTGTCAGACCATATATTTTGGATACTTTTTCCAAAAACTCTCTCCGGTACTTCAAAATTGGACATTTCTGTAGATCCAAGAATGTCCATTTTTGAAATCTTGAAAATAGTTTTGGAAAAAATACCTCATATCGTATAAGGCGCGTTTTAAATATATTAGTAATCGAACTTAAAGAAAACAACAAACCCCAACAAAAACAAGACAGTATCCTGTTTTTGTTGGGACTCAGAAGTCGTAGTCCTCCTCTTCCATCTGGGTTTCCGGCTCGTCGTCGGCATGGAAAGGACAATCGCAGACGATTCTTGGGCAGTATCGCGTCTCGTAGTCCATGGTTTCGTGATCAACAAGCGACGCAACGTATCCACCGCATTTTCCGCAGTTGGTTGCACCGATCTCCATATATCTCGGGTAGGAGAGCGCCTTCCCCCCATAGACCGACACCGAGAACCCGACAACCCACTCTGCGCCGTTGAGCGTCCGCCACGTGTCCATTTGGTCCAGATCATTCATCAACCATCTTTTTACCGTACGAGACACGACTACCAAGTTCGCATTGACCTGTGTCTCGAAACAGAAGCTCTTGATGATGGGTATCATGTCCGGACAAAGACGATACACCAACCGGTTGATGATCATTTGCCTTTCGATGCTCTTCATGGTATTACTGTTATACTACTATTCAACTCTTACTTTGAATACTAATGGACGGGGACATTCATTTCATTTTTATTTGCGATACTTATACTCTATCTACCCTATACGGTGACAACCTTGGCAAGATTGCGCGGCATATCAGGATTGTATCCCCTTAGCACCGACAAATGATACGCCAGTAGTTGTAGCGGAATAACGCACAACAGGTCGGCGAATGTTTGGTTGCTTGAAACCAGAATCACGTTTTTCTTGTCGCGTTTACTGTGCCGTCTCGCGATTGGTAATGAAGACCACTTCTGCGTCTCTGGATATAATTTCTTCGTATATACCCTCTGTCTTGGCACTGTGTTCATTTTCAGGCGATACCATAATAACAGGAAACCCCTTTTCCAGCAAGGCGAATGGTCCGTGTTTCAACGACGAACTCGAATACCCTTCACTGTGTATGTAGGAGATCTCCTTGAGCTTAAGCGAACCTTCCCTGGCAACGCACTCCGACTTCCCTTTTCCGATGACAAAACAACTCGTTGCGTCTTTGAATAACGTTGTCGCCATTGTTTTTGTCTGGTCTCCTGTGTGTTTCAGCGTATCCTTTATATCCCGAGAGATAGACCGTATGTCGCGAACATACTGGGCTCGTTTACTTCTATGTATGTCCATTTCTTGTGCGAACCAGACGGCAATCATAGATAACATGATCACTTGAGAGGTAAAGGCCTTGGTAGAAGCAACCCCCACCTCTCGACCAGCGTTCAGATAACACCCGCAATCCACCTCGCGCGCAATGAGGGAGTCCACCACGTTTACAACACCCACCAAAAACAGGTCATTGTTCCTGGCGATTTGGATACAGTTAATTAGATCCATGGTTTCGCCAGACTGCGAGATAAGGATACACGCGGTTTTCCCGTATCTCGGAATATCGTTTTCAGAAAAGTCGGCACCGTCGAAAACTTGTACGGTATTAAACCGACCCAACTCCTTGAGAAAGTGCGACCCATACATACCGGCAAGGAACGAGGTTCCGCAACCCAAAATAACGATGTTCTGCACGTCAATGAGCTGTTCGCGAGACCCGTCCATTCCTCCAAGCTTGACATGGTCGTTGTCCAGAAGTCTTCCTCCCAAACTGACCACACGGAGGGAAGAGTCGTATTGTTCGTGAATTTCTTTCAGCGTCCAGTGCTGATACGAAGAAGGAAGCTCGCAACGTTCTGTTTCCCGAAGCTGTTTGGGATAATACAAGTCGGTTGTGGTAACGATTACCTTGTCGTTTTTTAATTCGATTCGACAAATATCGTTGGGTTTCAGCACCATGTAGTTTACAATTTTTCCGCAAAACCCGCTCTTCTCGGATGCAACGATAGCTATGGTATCGTCGTACCCCACAAGGAGCGGACTACCGCGTCGAGTACAGTAAATGGTATCAGGAAGGTCGACACATAGAACAGCAATACCCCACGTTCCCTCAAGCTGGCAATTTACCAACCGAATACACTCATAAACATCGTCATTCTTGGTATACTCATAGGAGAGAAGCTGGACTATCACCTCGGTGTCTGTCTGGCTGATGAACCGATAACCCAGCGAGATCAACCGCTCTTTGATTTCCTGGTAGTTTTCAATAATCCCGTTGTGGACAAGAGAGAACTTCCCGCACTGACTCGTGTGAGGATGAGAGTTTGCGTCTGTTTTTTGTCCATGGGTCGCCCATCGCGTATGACCAATACCAGTGGTGGCTTGAACGTGATCTGGTATTTTTTTTTCAAGTAGATCGTAGCAATCTGCGGACCGGGTAGCCGCAAATTTATCTGTTTGAAGGTGGGTGTTGCGGAGACTGGCGATTCCAACGGAATCATACCCTCGATTCTTCAACTGTTTCAATCCACGAAAGATGTTTGTGGCACATTGTTTTGTAGAAATACAACCAACAATGCCGCACATGTACGATAGATGCTACTATACGGTTAGAAATTATACAAAATGTATCATCTGTATATATAGTCTATGTCGTCAAAGAGTACAGTGATCATCATGGCGGGTGGAATGGGCAAACGGATGTATTCAGACCTGCCTAAAGTGCTACATAAGATAGGCGACGTACCCATGTTGGTGCGGGTTGTTCGCGAAGCGACCGCGATCGACCCAGAGAGAATACTGATCGTTGTCGGGAAGTACAAGGACGTCATCGAAGAGACGTTGTCCAAGTACGTGTCGTTGGACAATATTGAGTTCATAATCCAAGAAGAGGCACAGGGAACGGGTCACGCGATATTATGTTGCCGAGAAGCTCTGCTCTCCATATCTAACTCGGGAACCAACGTCCTTATATTGTCGGGGGACACGCCGCTGGTGAAATCGTCCACCATGCGTGACATGTTAATGACTACAAAAAATGTGAATGTGGCGGTGACCGTGCTGGATAATCCGCATGGATACGGACGCATTGTTGAAAAGACAGACGTGTTTGAGAAGATCACGGAAGAGAAGGATTGTACAGACGAAGAGAGAGCCATACGAAAAATCAACTGCGGGATGTATGCGTTCAATGCCAATTTATTGTGTACCTATCTCCCTCGCCTTAAAAACGACAATGCGCAAAAGGAATACTACTTGACCGATATGATACAGATCATCAAGGAGAACGAGCAGACAGTCGTCAACACCTACGAAATACCTCAAAACCGACAGTTCGAACTGAAGGGAGTCAACACGAGGGAGCAGCTCGCCGAACTTGAGCAGTATGTTACTCCGTCCAGCTTCGAGAAACACGGAAAATCAGACAACTGGATGTTATAACATGTATTAGAGATGAAATACTACATGTTATTTTATAATTGCCCAGAATACAAGTTTGTTGGTTTTATAATTTGTTTTATTCAAATCTAAAATGTTGGTAAATAAAAGGATATTTCTGTTTAGCTTCATACAGTTTATTAGATTTTTTTTTATTCAGTGTATAATTAAGTCTTCCAGATTCAAGCAATTCAAATGTTCTTGATACCCCAAAAAGAAGTTGAAGGATGTACCTTTTTCCAGTTTTAACTCTACTACCTCTATGAAATCCGTTTGTATCCTCTACTATTAAGGTTCCCGTATTTCCTGTAATTTCCATAATGTCATCCTGATAGTTTTCAAAAAAGCTATCATCTACTCGGGCCGAACCAGCATGACCTCGTGGTAAGGTATCTTTTTTAACTATCTTATGAAGACTATTTTTGACATAAAAATGGGGACCGTTATCTGAACCAATATCGTTCAAATAAACGAATACCTTCAAAAATTTAATATCATCCCAATCTTGATGAAACCGGTGAGTGCAGTCACGTTCGCCGGGATATGATGCCCAGAAATTTATACTATGAAGAATAGGAGTAGTGTTAAAATAACTGTGTGCTATACGTAACAAGTTTTCATCGGTAAGTATTTTTTGAACAGCTTCATTGTGGTAAAGATGTGTATTTCGGTCTGTGAACCACCACACACCCTTATTTTCTGGATCATATAAATTAAAGTTATTATTGTGACTATTTCCTTGATGAAATATTTTATTGTTAGCACTATTTGTTATACTTTCAGATTCAACCCTATCGATCACATCTGAATAAATTAATACACCATCATTTTTTAAATTAGACACGTTATCTGTATTATATATTATACCGCTGGTTATGTCGGTTTCATATGAGTATTCAATAGGATTCAATATCTTTATCAACTGACACAAAAAATCACGAAACTTGTTGTTGTTAATGTGTCTGTAAATAGGAGCAAGCGGTGTATTTACGGGAATTAGGCTTCCGTGTACATCGAAAGGTACAACACTTTTGAGAAGATTCCATATAACATCTGTGTGTCTTTTATATTCGCTATCACTGATCATTTGTTTTATAATGTTTTCTTTACTTAACAATACTTCCATGTATATAGATGCTATGCTATACTGTATAATAAGAAAAAGATAGTACACTATTCTTTATATAAAATAACTATTCATCTGTATTACATTTTTATATTCAAACCCACACTTCTCGTAAAACATTTTATTCTCAATTGAACAGTCCAATATAATTTTATAACAGTTGTTTAGAATGGATATACGCATTGCATGTTCAATCATATATGAAGCTAAACTTCTTTTTCTATAGTTTTCGTCAATAACAACATCTTCAACGTGAGCAACGCATCCCATATCATGTATAACTTTGTTTTCTATTAGTATTGTTATAGATCCTACTATTTTACATGTTTTTATATCTTCAATTACCATAATAATATGATTTTTATGTAAGTTGTTTACAAAATCAGACAACTGGATTTTTGTTATTTTTTCACGACGAATAACCGAAAGTTGAGACATTAAATCTATATATCCTTTGTCGAAATCATCTATTTGAATATTTCTAAAACAAAAATCATCACCCAACTCGAATTTACAAGACATTATATTACATATGTATATAATGTGTTTATATGATACGTAGAAATTACATATCGATCATTTTTAGTAGCGATTCATCGCTAATCAGAACATTGTCGCCACTGCTATACTCAGAATCACCGAGTCTATACTTATTTCCGTATTTTTCATTGTAGCTCCTGCTAATATTTATTTCGGGCGTGACTACCAGATAGTCGTCGAGCTCCAGTGTTTTGCTACTTTCTGTGGTGGACAACATGGCCTCGTGTAGTTTCTCACCGGGTCGAATGCCGGTAATTTTTATCTCGGTGTCGGGACCAATACACTTGGCGAGTTGGACAACATTGTAGCTGGGAAGCTTAGGAACAAATACTTCGCCCCCGATCATGATGGAAGCACAGTTCAAGACAAAACAAATAGCCTGGTCGATAGTCAAGGTGAACCGGGTCATTCTATCGTCTGTGATAGTAAAGACTCCACTTTCTTTCTGCTTTTTGAACAGAGGCACCACGCTTCCGCGACTATTAATGACGTTTCCATAGCGCAACACACTAAATAGGGTTCCGTTATGTCCAGACATCAGATTTGCGTGGATAATCAGTTTTTCTAAACAGAGCTTGGTTGCGCCGTAAAGATTAACTGGACTTACACATTTGTCCGTGCTCACGCCGATCACGCGACCGACCTTGTTGGCGATGGCTGCCTTAACCACGTTTTCGGTTCCATAGATGTTTGTTTTGATTGCCTCGTGAGGGTTGTATTCGACGGTGTCTACTTGTTTCATGGCAGCGGCGTGAAAAAGAACGTCCACGTCCTTGGTGGCCACCAACAATCTTTCGTAGTCGCGCACGTCGCCGATAAAGTAGCGAATGTTGGGGTATTTATGTTCAGGAAAAATTTGTTTCATGTTATACTGCTTAAATTCGTCGCGAGAGAATATAATCACCTTGTTTGGACTATATTGATTGAGTAAAATATCGGTTATCTTGTGTCCAAACGTCCCGGTTCCGCCCGTAATAAAGATGTTTTTCCCGTTTACAAGATCCGCAACCTCGTTGAACAGTGTGTCTATCATCTATATATGAACCACCGCACTTTTTAAATCATATATTAACCTATTTAAGAGAGCTTATAATAGTTTAGACAAAAGTATATTCTAATATAAGTACATAGAATGGTTTCAATTGTTTTTTATACAAAGGATCATAAGGGTAACCAAGATGGTTCTGGTTCTGGGTTTATGAGACTGAATCAAATTGCTGATGTTATAAAGAAAAAGAATACATTAGAAAATAGCCAAATAATCATGACAACTGATATACGAAATGTTCATAATTCGTATATAATATTTTGTAAAGACAACTATTGGAGTTCCAACGACACGCTCTCGATGGCAAAACAAAACAAGAATACAGTTATCTTTGATGTATTAGATTATTATGATGTTACAACATCACGTACACCAGACATGATTCGAAATGGAGTTGCAGAATACATTGACGTTTTTATTGTGAATAACGAATTTATGAAAAGGGAATTTGAAAAAAAATTCAACAAACCGACTTTTGTGGTATATCACCATTATGACGTGCGGCTAAACGATATTGTTTTAAAAAAAAGGAAGGATCTTACCTTTATTTTTAACGGATATATTGGTGATAAACAAAGGAATTGTCTATATATTCATGAAATGACACGAGACTTTGGGTTGGTAGTGAACGAACCTTTCCTGCATTTTTACAGAAATATGCTTGCATCAAACTACTGTTTCGTATCAATAAGACAAGAAGGGTCGTGGGAATATGAAAATAGACCTCTGATGAAGCTTGCTCATGCTGCTGCGTGTGACTCTAATATTGTTATAACAAACGATATGAGCGTACGAGACTTATTGGACCCTTCCTACCCATACTTACTGAAAGACAGTAAATACGAAACCGTTGTCGAAATGATGGAGTATGTTAAGAAGACCTTTGAAACAGACGTTTGGTATAATGGTCTGGCCATGATGAAAGATCTAAAGCATAAACTAAAGATTGAGCAAGTCGTTGACGATTATTGGGTACCGACACTGAAGGAAATACAGAATATCGCATAGAAAGCATAGAAAGCATAGAAAGCATAGAAACCATACAACATATATGATGGGTTGATATATGTTATACTAACAGTCTCATTTATCTTATATGCGTACATTCAGTGAAAAAAGATAACAATGTATTATATAATATCATATACCCTCATATGACCGAATCTGATACAGGTTGTACGGGCTACACGGGTCCTACTGGTTCATCTGATACGGAGATCACCTATTCCGACATATTGTTTACAAGTGTATATATTGGCGACCCTTCCTTACTCCATGTAGAACCCACATTCAAAAAAATAAAAAATGCTCGCTATCTGATGTTTACAAATATCGAAAAAAAACATATTCCAGATACTTCGTGGGAGGTAATCACAATTAACAACGAACGACTGGATGAATTAAAAAAACAAACAAACAACAGCGGGGTGAGAATATCGAGGTACTTTAAATTTAATGTGTATTCGTATTTACGCGAATATCTGAATATGGATATACGCAATAAATTTATATTTTACTGCGACTCTTATTTATACCCTAAGCATGATACAGATTGGATAAATATTTGCACTAAAATGAAGTGCGAAGATTTAAAAATTGTTCAATATGTTCATCCCAGTAGGTCTACGCTCGGAATTAATGGAGATCTAACCGCAATTTCACATGGCGGGAAAGACATCAAAGAAAATATGAAAAAAACCCGCACGTGTTTACACAACATTGACCCCGCAATTAACTTAGATACGCCGCAATATTATGAAAACACCGTACTTGGATTTTATTCAGACGAACAGGT
>JGI20154J14316_10002403_pt1 | contig 15796 bp, 9 predicted proteins | sample COG_04_FD_14316 | JGI IMG/M metagenome (IMG submission 14316) | reverse complement strand
AGTGTGGCGGCGCTGAAGCCAGGCCAGCCGTTGGTAAATATTCGCAATGCGCGGATCGCCTATGGCGATAACCTTGTCTTCGAGCACCTTAACTGGCGCATTGAACCTGGTCAGCACTGGCAATTGTCTGGTCCCAATGGCAGTGGCAAAACTTGTTTGCTGAATCTGATCACGGGTGATAACCCGCAGTGCTATAACAATGATATTTTCGTGTTCGGTTATCAGCGTGGCCAGGGTGAAAGTATCTGGGATATCAAGCAGTATATCGGCTATGTATCGTCGGGTTTGCAATGGGATTACCGCGTCAGCGTCAGCGTTCTGAGTGTGATACTCTCCGGTTTTTACGATAGTATCGGTTTATACCAGACTGCATCAGGTCGTCAGCAAGAGATTGCGCGTCAGTGGCTCGGATTGTTGGGGATGAGCCAGCGCGCTGGTGCGTCCTTCCAGCAACTCTCTTTTGGTGATCAGCGTTTGCTGTTGATTGCTCGGGCGATGGTTAAGCATCCGCCACTGTTGATCCTCGACGAGCCCTGTCTGGGCCTGGACGATATGAACCGACAACTGGTGCTGGCGCTGATTGAAAAGGTCTGTGCTGAGACGAAGACTACGGTCGTGTATGTGAATCACCATGGGGCTGACCGGATCAAGGGAATTGACCATTACTTGGCTCTCGATCAACGCAGCTGAAGCGGATGGCCGTCGTGACGGCACGCCATTAAACTAATTATTGTTGGGATCAAGATTCATGCCTACTCAAACGCCAGGTTTTCCCCTGGTCTTCGCTAAACGCATCTTGCTGTTCTCGCTGATCGCTGTGGGGATGGGACAGACGGTGTTGTTTGCCATTCTGGCGCCCCTTGGTCGGGAAATCGGGTTGAGTGTGATTCAAATTGGCGCAATCATTTCTGCATCGTCTGTGACTGTCTTTCTGTGCATGCCGATCTGGGGCCGAGCCAGTGATCGGTGGGGACGCAAGCGCATTATTTTGGTGGGTCTGTTTGGCTATAGCTTAGGTACTGTGGTCTTTGCAGCCGTCTTCAAATCAGCAATGATCGGGCTGTTTCCGCCGCTCATGGCATTTATTGCTTTGGTGGTGTCGCGCATGGCCCACGCGTCTGTGATGTCGGCGACCATGCCGGCGGCGAGTGCCTATATGGCAGATATCACCGACATCGCAACCCGAACTAAAGGTATGGGCGCTGTCGGTGCAGCGAATAATTTGGGCGCGATTCTGGGGCCGGCATTAGGCGGTGGACTAGCCATCTTCTCGCTACTGACTCCGCTCTGGTTTTCTGCCGGCATTACGTTGGTGACGGCCGTGATCGTGCTGATTTACTTGCCCGATGTGCCGCGCCAGGTGTTCACCCGTAAGCCGGTGAAGATGAAGCGCACAGATCCCCGCATCATGCCCTTCATGATCGTCGGAGTGCTGATGTTTATGGGCTTTGCGATCGTTCAGCAAACCATGGCGTTTCGGTTTCAGGATGTGCTGTCTTTGACTGCGGTTCAGACGGCCCGAACCTTTGGTTTGGGTATGATGCTCTCGGCTGCCGCATCGCTGTTTTCGCAAGCGATTCTGGTTCAACATTTGGATATTCGACCCTTCAATTTGTTGCGTATCGCCATGCCATTGCTGATTTTGGCTTTTATTATTATGGCGACTGCAGAATCTAGACTGCTGTTGTTAGGGGCCATGACGCTGTTGGGTTTAGGTATGGGCTTGGCTGGGCCAGGCTTTATGGCGGGTGCATCATTGGCAGTGGGCGCCGAAGAGCAGGGTGCTGTTGCCGGTGTCGCGGGCTCCTGTGGTCCCTTAGGTTTTACCATTGGGCCGATTCTGGGCACGATTTTGTATTCCATTCAGCCGGAATATCCCTATATATTTACACTGATGGTGTACTTGCCGTTATTGGTGTTTGTGCTGTGGCATAAGGATAAGATTTGAGAGGCTAAATCTTGTCAGTATAAGGGTTCGCCTCGCGGTGTTTCGCTGCGCGACAAACGGCCGGCAATAGGTTTTCTCCCTCGGCATAATACGTGGTGTATTTGGATTCTCCCGCTTTGCGCTTCGCCCAAAACAGGAATTATGTGCCGAGTTTTGGGTTAGCCTTTCGGGCTTTTGCCCTCGGTAAAAAACCTGTAGTGACTAGCCTTTACCCTTGGTTTTGTTCTTGTGCTTGCCAGCGTTCTTCTCGATAAACTCAAACACCATGCCAGCGATATCTTTGCTGGTCGCCGTCTCGATGCCTTCGAGGCCGGGGGACGAATTCACTTCCATGATCAAGGGGCCGCGATCCGAGCGCAGAATATCCACGCCGCACATATTAAGCCCCATGGTAGCGGCCGCTTTGACGGCCGTACGCCGCTCGGCGGCGCTGAGTTTAACCAGTTGAGCTGTACCACCGCGATGCAGATTGGAGCGAAACTCGCCGGGTGCAGCCCGGCGTTCCATCGCCGCGATGACCTTGTCGCCAACCACGAAGCAGCGGATGTCCGAGCCTTTTGACTCCTTAATAAATTCCTGCACGAGGATGTTGGCGTTTAATCCCATAAAAGCCTCGATGACACTGCTGGCGGCTTTTTTGGTTTCCGCCAGCACTACGCCAATACCCTGTGTGCCTTCCAGCAATTTAATCACCACGGGGGCGCCGCCGACTTCTCTGATCAGCGCGTCAGTGCTGTCAGTGTTGTGGGCATAAGCGGTGATGGGGATGCCAATTTTCTTGCGTGATAACAATTGTAGCGAGCGTAACTTATCGCGTGAGCGGGAAATTGCCACGGACTCATTCACACTATAAACGCCCATCATTTCAAATTGGCGCAGAACGGCTGTGCCATAGGACGTCACCGATGCCCCGATACGAGGAATGACCGCGTCAAAGTCATCGGCGCCGAACTCTTCGTTGCGATAATGTAACGTCGGTTTTTCCGAGGTGATATCCATGAAACATTTCAGATGATCCAAGACGCGCACTTCGTGGCCACGAGCGACTCCTGCTTCGATTAACCGGCGAGTGGAGTAGAGCTTTTTGTTGCGTGACAGTATGGCTATGCGCAATGAGTGCCTCTTTTCAATAGGGGGGGGAAGACTAAAAATTCGATGTCGTCAAATAATTTTGGGGTTTCAGCAGACGCTATTCTATCACGATAATTTAATCGAATAGCGATCCTATCGACTGCCCATCGCTTGGTTTTGGTTGAACCCTGAGGCTGAATTGCTGCGCAGCCTTGGCCACGACCTGGCGTGCCCATGATCTATTTTAAATGAGTGATTGGCGATCGGCCACAAGTGTGTTTTATTCAGGTCTAATTCAAGTAAGGAAGGATAAAGTATGCGGCTGCAAGATAAGGTAATTGTGATAACCGGTGGCGCTGGCGAACTAGGATTAACCATGGCCGAGCGTTTCTTGACTGAAGGGGCTAAGGTTTTTTTAGCAGACCTGGATAGTGCAGCTCTTCGCGCTGCGGCAGACCGTCTTGGTAATGAGCGTATCGCGTTATGCGTGGCTGATGTCGGTGAGGAGGCGGATAACGAGCGCATCATCAAGGAGGCGGAAGCGGCTTTCGGTGGTGTTGATGTGTTTGTCGCTAATGCAGGCATCGAAGGTAAAATGGGCCCGATCTCGACGCAGTTGGCTAAAGATTTTGATCAGGTGATGCGGGTCAATGTGCGCGGTCCATTTCTCGGGATCAAATATGCAATGCCAGCCATAGCCCGCCGGGGTGGTGGCAGTATCATTATTTTGTCGTCAATTGCTGGTGTCACCGGCGGTAATGGTGTTGCACCTTATTCCATCAGCAAGCATGCGGTAATTGGTTTGATGCGCAGTGCCGCAATGGAAGGTGCTGCGGCCGGGGTGCGGGTCAATACCATCAACCCCGCGCCGATGGTAGGCCGCATGATTCGATCTATCGAAGAAGGCCTTAGCCCGGGGCACGCAGATGAAATGCGTGCCAATTACGTTGCCAACTCGATACCGATGGGACGTTATGCGAATTTCGAGGATATGTCGGGATTATTGGTGCTACTCGCCAGTGATGAAAGTAGTTTCCTCACGGGCAGCGTCTATATGGCCGATGGTGGTATGAGTGCACGTTAGTCACAGGCTGCTATTTTCTGGTGATGAAGTAGATGCCCAAGATAAAGCTCACGGCACCACCGACATAGCACATGATAACCTCATCGGTGTCGGAGCCCGTCACCATACTTGAAATCTGTGAGCTCAAGGAGCCTGATAATTGATAGGCCCAGTATTCCAGACCGAGCCCGATGAAAGCCAGAGCGATACCAATCAATTGCAGCGAAGTGGGAGAGCGGCTGGTCATGTAAATTCCTTTTGAGAGACGTGCAAGAAACCCGGTTGGCGCCGTAGCGCGCAACTGGGAATGAGCGAGACCGAGGCTAAATGTCTTTGCGGCTGGATTTTTTCTCTTTCTTGGCTTCGCGTTTTTCTTTCAAGGTTTTATCTGATTTTTTCTTGACCATTTTTTTTGCGTCTTGACCTTTCGACATATCGTGCTCCGTTTTGCAGGTGAACCCAAAACCCATGGCTATTGTATGGCGAATTTCGATGCAAGTAATCAACTCCTGAAAGTAAATTTGCTGATATTCGTCTGAGTGAGATGCTCGCATTGCCATTGCGGATCGTCAGCTCGGGGCGCGGTGGGTTATAGCGTCCAGAACCAGCTGATCTAAGTCGTGTTGTTGCATTGAGTTTGGCCAGCAACTAGATTAATGTTAAGCATTAGTTGGCAAGACGCCGCTGTCGCTTAATTATTAGGAAGTCATCATGAAGAAGCTAGGTATTGTCGTCGTCACCTTACTAGTCGCCGGCTATCTCGGTTGGCAGAACCGCGTCGACATCCTCGTCTGGGTTGCGCCCAAGTTGACGCTCCTGATGAACCCTGTTTTACCCAATGTCCCGACGCAATGGACCCAAGGTCCTGCCGCTGCCGCGCTGCCAGCTAATGACCGACAACCCAATATTATCCTGATCCTGGTGGATGACATGGGGTTTAATGACATNTCGTTATACAACGGTGGCGCTGCCGATGGCAGCCTGCAAACACCAAACATCGATGGTCTGGCCATGCAGGGTGTGACCTTCGATAATGGCTATGCCGCCAACGCTATTTGCGCGCCGTCCCGCGCGTCGTTGCTCACCGGCCGCTATTCCACACGCTTTGGTTTCGAGTTTACGCCGATGCCCAAGGTGGGTCCTCGTATCTTTCAATGGATGGAGGATCTCAATCCATCGGTCTTGCCGGTTGATATCGATATGTTTGCCGCCGCTGAGTTGCCCAGTATGCAGGAGCAGGGCGTTCCATCTGAAGAAATTACCATCGCTGAGACGTTAAAAGAGGCGGGTTACTATACCGCGCATATCGGTAAATGGCATATAGGTGCGGCCAAGGGTATGCGCCCGGAAGACCAAGGTTTTGATGATAGCCTCTACATGAGTGGCGTGCTGTATCTGCCGGAAGATGACGCAAGGGTTGTGAATGCCAAGGTGGAGGATCAGATCGATAAAATGGTTTGGGCTTTTGGTGAATATAGCGCGCAGTTTAATGGTGGGCCAAAGTTTGAACCCAATGGTTACCTGACTGATTATTATACCGACGAAGCCGTTAAGGTGATCGATGCGAATCGTCATCAGCCGTTCTTTTTATATCTGGCCCAGTGGGGGGTTCACAATCCTTTGCAAGCAAAACGCGAAGACTATGCTGCGCTAGCGCATATTCAGGATCCAAAGTTAAGAGTCTATGCCGCGATGATTCGTGCGCTGGACCGCAGCGTTGCGCAAATTACCGAAGCGCTTGAGCGCAATGGCATCGCTGATAATACGTTGATAGTATTTACCAGCGATAACGGCGGCGCCGGTTATATCGGTTTGGCTGATGTGAATAAACCCTATCGTGGCTGGAAGTTGACGCACTTTGAGGGTGGGACGCATGTGCCGTATATGGCCAAGTGGCCCGCAAAGATCGCCGCAGGTACTGAGATGAAAGCACCCATTCATCACTTTGACTTATTTCATACTTTTGCCGCAGCGGCGGGCGCGGTGATTCCCTCAGACCGAAGACTGGATGGCGTGAATTTGTTGCCCTTCATTCGCAAGGAAGTGCAGGGTAACCCCCATGAGACATTGTTTTGGCGTCAAGGTCACCAGCAAACAGTGCTGCACCAGGGGTGGAAAATGATACGCGCTGACCGGCCTGATAAACGCTGGTTATTTAATTTGGCGGCGGATCCCACCGAGCAAAATAATTTGGCGGCAGCGAATCCTCAGCAAGTCGCGGTACTCGAAGGTCTGTTAGCGGCGCATAACGCCGAGCAGATTGAACCACTGTGGCCCAGTGTGCTCGATGGCGCACAGTTGATCGACAAGGATGGCTCAAAGATATACGAAGACGGTGATGAGTATATCTATTGGCCCAACTGATCAGCTATTAATTTTTATGCGAGGCCTACTGATATAAGTCAAGATGACGGTGTCGATTCGCGATTAGATTAAGGCTTTCTCTGTCACCAACTGCGCGGTCAATGGTTTAGGTCGTGCCGCTGGATACTGTTGAGATGGCAGAGTCGGTTGTGACGGGAGACCACACCATGGCTACAAGACAGGTTAACAAGCAGTTTGGAAATCTTATTGGCGCGGCGATCGGTAAGTGGCTGAGCAGCATTAGGCGAATGGCGATTTGGATGTTGCTGAGCTTGCTGGTGAGCTGCACCGGGCAGGGTCAACATGCGCAGACGGGAACGGTGATTGGCGGGCTGCTGGGTGGTGTGCTGGGCTCTCAAGTCGGCGATGGGCGAGGCCGTACGGCAGCGATCATTGCCGGTACGCTGATCGGCACCGCGGTGGGTGGTTCTATCGGTCAATCCATGGATGAAGTTGATCGGCAGAAAGTGGTGATGAGTCTGGAGAATGTCAGAACGGGCGTGCCGACACGCTGGCAGAATCCAGATTCAGGTAACGCCTATGCGGTCGTGCCGACGCGCACCTGGACATCAAACACGGGCCCTTGTCGTGAATACACGATTGATGCCAGGGTGGCTGGCCAAGAAGATACGGTTTACGGCACCGCTTGCCGACAGGCTGACGGTAGTTGGAAAGTCCAGAACTGATGGGTCTGGATGAGTTGACGTCTTGATTGCGTGGCACACCGCGGATAACCATAGTGTTCCAGGCAAGTCGGCACCGGGTTCAGTTGTAGCCGTTGGGTTCAAAGGGCTGCAACTTTGCCAGCCATAACGACAGCAGCGTCTTCAGGTCCTCAGTAGGGTCGTAGCCCGGTTGATCCAGGGGTTCAAGAAGATCGACAATCTCAAATTCAAAGACAGTCTCACCATGTTCAATCCAGTCAGCCTGTAAGCCTTTGATTCGCTCACTTCGGGTTTTAAGGCTCATGCGGTGTCGATTGAACCTCGCTCGAATATCCTTGCTGGCAGCGATGTAGCTTTTGTTGTTCACAGCATTGCGTATCCGGTACACACCCATCGTTTTCGAGGCAAGTTTGTACTCTAGGATGAGTTCTTTTCTGGTCTTCATGTCGGTGGTGCTCCTGGTGCTCCTGGTGCTACTAATAACGAGTTTAGCGCAACTGAATGTGGTATGCGGGGTGTGGCGAGTTATGTTGAAGACGCGAGTTGGTTGCTGAATACTACTTTGGTGGATGTTGCCGCCAGAAACCGCGAGCGATAGTGTGTATTTTTTGAACATGGTGAGGTAATATGCGCAAAATTCGCCTGCCAAAAGATACTTGCCCGCGGCCCGTTGCAGGCAGCTTGTTGGCAAAGGTTATTGCCTGTTTGATTATGTTGGTGCAACGACAACACTCGCAATTTTAAATTTCATTATTTTTTGCTGAAGTCAGTCTAGGTGATCAGATCACGGATCCTTTACGTTTAAGAGTTTGATGTTGATTCAGATGTCTGGTGTTATTTCCAAAAGTGTATGCAAAACGATCATTGTCATTATAGCGTGCTTAGTGTCACTTTCGGCTGCAGCGCAAATTGTTCCCGATGCGGGCTCTGTCCAGCGTGAGTTTAATACGCCCCCTCCTGTTCTATCTCCCAAAGTAAAGTCAACCTTAGCCCTCGAGGCGAAAGTCCTGCCAGGTGATCCTGGTGCGCTAATTTATGTTAGCGAGTTTATTGTGGCAGGCGTTAATCTAATATCAGGCGCGGCGGTCACCGAGGCGCTGGCACCCTGGCTTGGTAGGGAATTGTATTTTTCAGAGCTTCAGGTAGCGCTGGAATCGATTAATTTGTTATACGCCGACAAGGGTTGGTTAGCCAGAGCGCAACTCCCGGTGCAAGATATTGTAGATGGCCGTGTTTTTGTCGAGGTCATCGAGGCGCGTCTGGGGCGCCTGGAAATTGAAGCAAATGATCAATTCCCTATCTCTTCCAAGCGGGTCTTCAATACGCTCTTGGCCTATATAGAGGCCAGTAAGACGCTCAACCTTGATCGCCTAAGTCAGGGGTTGAATCTGCTCAATGACTTACCAGGCGTAGAACTGCAAGCCTCGTTAGCTTCGGGTGAGCAACCTGGTGATGTCGACGTTTTACTTTCTAGCGTAGTTGAATCTCGATTAAATAGTTCGGTTTTGGTTGATAATTGGGGCCACTCGTCGACGGGTACTGAGCGTCTAAGCCTGAATGTTAGCGCCAATAATCCGCGCCACATTGGTGATCAAGTCAGTGTAAATTTAATGACCAGCGAAGCGGTCCGTTACGGTCGATTGGGCTATGGCGTCCCTGTCGGCTACGCCGGCATGCGGCTCTTCCTTGGTGCTTCGCAGTTAGACTATAGATTGATAGGTAGTTTCGCCATTTTGGCAAGCCGCGGCGAAGCCGATACCCTAACGGTTCAGCTATCTAAGCCGATAATGAGTTCGAAAGTAGCGATGATCAACCTTGCTCTGGCGTACAGTTCTTCTCGTTATCTCAATGAGGCGAACGCCATCGTCATTTCCGAAAAATCGCTGCAAGTATCGACACTGCTATTGAATGGTTACTGGCTAGGAGTCGGCTTGAATGCTGGGCTCACACAGTGGGCACTAGCGCTAAGCGTCGGCACGCTCGATTTAAGTGCGAATCAAGAAAATCAGCTGGCAGATGCCGCAAGCTTACAAAGCGCAGGTAATTTTGAAAAACTGAATTTGTCGGTATCCCACATCAAATCCTTAAGTCGGGCNAGCACAATGATTGTTTCCCTGGCGGGTCAGTATGCAAATAAAAATCTTGACTCCTCTCAAAAATTCTCGCTTGGTGGACCGCAGGGTATGCGTGCTTACCCGACTTCAGAGGGTGCAGGTGACGATGGGCTGATGCTTAATATTGAAGTTGAAGCCAGAGTGGCGCCGCAAACCAAGCTGAGTATTTTCTTAGATGCGGGAGAAGTACGCTTAAGCAAGACACTGACGGTTTCAAACTTGATGGTGCCAAATAAATATAGCCTGGTAGGTTGGGGATTAAGCGCGAGTCACTGGTTCGGCCAACGTTCGGAACTGAAGCTGACAGTGGGTCGGCGGATTGGCGGCAATCCTGGCGCCAGTGAAATTAGTGGCAATGACAATAATGGCACATTGATAGAAAACCGCATTTGGGCGAGTTGGATAGTGAGTATATGAATCGCCACGTCGCAAATATTAGTGCTGTGACGCTACTGTGTTTGGGTGTGGCGGCCTATACAAACATCTTGGCTGCAGACCCAGTCTCTGACACGACGTTGCCTACGGGAGGCCAGGTGGCTGCGGGGCAGGTTGGCATTTCTCAGTCTGGCAGTCAGATGAGCCTGTTGCAGTCGAGCGATCGAGCCGTGGTTAATTGGCAGAGTTTTGATGTGGGTAGTGACGCAGCGGTTCAGTTTCTGCAGCCCAGCGCCACGGCCAGTATTCTCAATCGCGTCTCTTCGCAATCACCTTCGCAAATACTTGGAAAAATTACTGCTAACGGTCAAGTTTTTATACTCAATGCCAGCGGGGTTATCTTTGGTCGTGACGCGCAGGTAGATGTGGGCAGCATGGTCGCGGGCGCTATGAAAATTACCGACGAAAACTATCTTAATGGTAACCAAGTATTCGCAGATGGCCAGGGCGCTGTTATCAACCAGGGGAGTCTGACCGCAGTTGAAGGCGGCTTAATCGCTCTGTTAGCGCCAGAGGTAATCAATGAAGGCGTAATACGCGCCAAGCTCGGCACTATTGTTTTGGCGGCAGGTGAGGCGATTACATTAACTAATTCTCTGACGGGCGTGACGGTGGTGGTTGAGCAATCGGCCATAGACGCGCTTGTTGATAATCGTCATTTGATTAGTGCGGAAGACGGTACAGTGTTTATCAGTGCCCGCGATGCAGCTGAGTTGCAGGCATCAGTAGTGACCAACAGTGGGGTTATACAGGCGCGCAGCGCACGGCAGGTTGGTGGTCTGATTCGGTTAGAGGCTGGCGTTCTGTTAAATACCGGCGTGCTAGATGCAAGTAGCAGCGCGGATAATGGTGGGTCAATCGAAATCATTGCCGAAAAATTAAGTTTGTCGGGCGCCGAGTTGAAGGTTAATGGTGCGTTGAAAGGCGGCGAAATTCACCTGAGTGCCACCGATATCAGCTTGTTGGACGACACAAGGCTGTCCGCGGTTGGCGACTTAGGCGGTGGTGACATAGCCATCGGTGGTGGTTGGCAGGGTGCGTCAATCAATGACCGCCCGGCGGCGGTCACCGTATTGGTGGGCTCTGAGGTGTTGCTTGATGCTTCTGCCGCTATGAGCGGTGACGGTGGCGATATTGTGTTGTGGTCAGATGTTGGTGATCAGCAGTCGCAGACCAGAGTCTCGGGGGCAATGCGCGCAACCGGGGGCGTGATGTCTGGTCAAGGTGGAAGGATTGAAACCTCTGGTCACTATCTCGACGTCGCAGGCGTTAGGGTCGATACGCAGGCGCAAAACGGTGATGCCGGTCTTTGGTTGCTCGACCCGGCCAATATCGTGATTAGTCAATCAACAACCTTGAATACCGCAGCGGATTCGGCTGGCACTTTTACGCCCACGAGTGGGTCAAACGATTCGGTGATTCAGGTCGACGACATACTCACGGCGCTGGCAAGCAGTAATGTGACAATTACCACGACCAATGAAAACGTCGCAGGTACCGCCGCCGGTAATATAAACATACAAACCGACATTGCTTACACGGGCAGTAAGGATCGGTCGTTGACGCTAATCGCTGATAATGAAATTAATCAGGATGCAGCTACAGCGATTTCTTCTGCTAACGCGACACTCAATCTGGTGTTAGACAACGCGGTCGGCGGTGTTGTGGCCGGTACCATTGGTGCGCCCGGTGGCGATGACGTCAGTATCACCAAACAGGGTGCCGGCATCTTGACCCTAACCGGTACTAATACCTATACCGGTGGCACAACTATCAGTGCCGGTGCGTTGCAGTTGGGTGCGGGCAGCACGAATGGCTCGATCATTGGCGATATCGCCAACGCCGGAACGCTCATATTCAATCGCTCAGATGACGTGACGTTTAGTGGTGTGATCAGCGGCGCGGGTAGCTTGGTGCAAGGCGGCAGCGGTGTGCTGACCCTCGATGGCGAAAACCTTTATTCGGGCGGTACCGAGCTGGCAGCGGGGACATTATCCTTGGGCAGTGCCGCTGCGATTGGCGAGTTAGGTGTCATTGGTTTTAGTGGCGGTAGCCTGCAGCATACGGCGCTTAATGTGACTGACTATAGTCCGCGTTTCAGTACGCTGTCGGGTCAACTGCAGTTTGATATTGATACGGGTGATGAAAATGTCAGCTATGGCTCGCCGCTGAATACGGCTGGGTCAACAATCACGAAGCGAGGTTTGGGATCTCTGACACTGTCTGATTCGAGTCGCTACGCCGGCACTGTCGTCGGCAGCACGACTATTGATGCTGGTACCTTGGTGCTGAAAGTCGCTGATATCACCACGCTAACTTCTACTGAAATGATAAGCGGCCTCGGTTCTCTGGCGATTGTCCCCGTGAGTACGAGTTTCTCCGCGGATTTCAGTCTGGGCGATCTTAATCTGGGTGGTAATGATGGCTCGGTCATTAGTAGTCTGACCGTTGGCGCTACAGGCAATACCGCTAACATCATTCTGAACGACCTGCCCGGTAACTTGGTAGTCACCGATAATCAGAGCTACTATGCTGGAACCGTGACGATTCCCGATGGCGCAAGCCCTGGCATTACTGCCATGACGAACGGGATTCTAACGCTGTCTGCGCAAACCTCGGTCGCAATTTTAGAGCCTATTACAGTCAGTGGTAGTGGCGGTGTTGCCATTAAAACTAGTCAGAACGCTGCGAGCGGTGGCACAGGTACCTATGATCTGGGTGCCAGTGCTACGGGTTTTCTTGGCGGCATTAGTTTTGATAACTCGACAGGTCAAACCTTTACCACTCAAGATGGTACTAATGTCGCCAATCTAAAGAACTATAACTTAGTTGGCTCTTTGGCCGAGCTCAGTAGCGCCTCTCTATCAGGTAACATAGCACTAAAAAACAGTCTTGATGCCGCGTCTTACGTGATTACCAATAGCGATAGCTCGACTTCGAATTATGGCAATGTTTTGGCCGGTCAATTTACCGGTACCTTCACCGGGTTGGGCAACACGATAGTCAATCTGGTATTGCGAAAAACCAGCGATCAGTCAGGTATTTTTCAAACAATTAATAGCGCGAAGTTGCGAGATTTGCGGGTACTTGACTCATCCGTTGTAGGACGAAATCAGACTGGTCTGATTGTTGGTCGAGCCTTCGGTACTGTGTCACTATCAGGGTTGATTGTGGAGGCCTCGTCGATCTCTGGAGATAGCAATCCTCACTATATAGGGTCTTTGGTAGGTTATTCGGACTCTGCTGGTACGCTAAAAAATAGCTGGGTCATTAATAGCTCTGTCTCAGGTTTCCACATGGTTGGTGGTCTGATCGGCCATTCGAGACTTAGCGCCGATAATGTTCACAACCTCAATACTAGCGTCTCCGCCACCCAGAATTATCTAGGTGGCTTATATGGATATACCAACGGTACAACAACAATCAATAACTCCAGCTCTTCTGGTGCGATAAGTGGCATCAACTACGTCGGTGGACTGGTGGGTGGACACGACGGCGCTGTGTCCAATTCCTTCGTCACCGGCAGTGTGTCTGCGACGGGAGTCTATGTCGGTGGTTTGATGGGCCACCACCGTAATGGCAACCTGAATAATGTTTATATGACCGGCGATGTTAGCGGCGGCGGGGAAAGGGTCGGGGGCCTAGTGGGTTGGCTATCCCCGAATATTAGCTTTGTNAACAGCTATGTNAGTGGCGCTGTATCCGGGCGAAATCGTGTCGGTGGGCTGGCAGGTTATAGCGATTCACAGTTGTTGATCGACAATTCCTATTTTAGTGGCGCCAGTGTCACGGGTTCGTCAGGCAACTCCGTGGCGGGCTTTATCGGTGAGATCGCCGGTAACCTGACGATTCAAGACGCTTATGTATCAACGCCGTTGATTCAAAGTACGGGTGGCGGTTATGTAGGCGGCTTTGTCGGCTACGCCCGTAGTGCAGTAACGATCAGCGACTCCTACGTTACAACAGCGCTGATATCAGGAACGGCGAACTATATCGGAGGCTTGGTTGGTCACACAGATAGCGCCGCGACAATCAATCGGGCTTATGTGGCGGCCAGCGGCGGCACTGCCGTCACCGGCGTCTCTTTTGTTGCGGGTTTAACCGGGCGTATCAACGGCGCCGGTTATATCAGTGACAGCTATTTTGGCGGTTCTGTCGCAGCCACCGGTACCAATTATGGTGGTCTGGTGGGCTACATCATGCCCAATACCTATATCGCCAACAGTTACTACGATATCGATAATTCCCTTATCAATGGCGTTAAAACCGTGAGCATCGGGGGGCTGTTCGCCGGACAATATGCTGACTGGGTGAATAGCAGTCAGACCCTGTCCAGTCGCTCCTTGGCGATCGGAAATTATTTCTCTGCACCTGATACCAATGGCTACTACGCCATTAGTAGTTACATTGATAACAGCAATGAAGCAGGGGGTAATCCCAGTGGGCAGTCTGACTTGAGCAATCTGTTAGGTTTTATTGAGTCAGGTAGCGCCTTTCAAGCGAATGGTTTTAAGTTTAAGTTGGCGAACGATATTGATATGGCTGCTGCCTCAATACCGTACCTGCCCTATTTGAGTGTGACGGAATTGCTGGGTAATGGCTTTGAGGTAAATAATTTCTCCTGGAACCGGCCCACCTCCAGCGTGGGTTTCATCGGCCACGCCTATAAGAGTCTGCTGGTAGATATGACAGTCAACACCAGCGTTTACTCAGGACAAACGGATACTAGCTATGCCATTAATGCCGAAGACTATGTTGGCACGCTAGTGGGCTCAATTTTTGATGGCAGAATCGAGAACAGTCATACGATTCTCGCAGGAACCGTGCTGGGCAACACAATAGTGGGCGGTGCTGTAGGCATGATAACCAATAGCCCAGTGATTACAGCGAGTGCCGTTAGAGCGGCAGGTGTTGTTGCGGCGGATGCACAAGTGGTCAGCGTTGGGGATTATGTCGGTGGTTTTGCCGGATTGGTTACAACCGGTGCGATGCAAGGGGTCGATAGTGATCTTTCTATTCAAGGAAGTGCAGCCTATGTGGGGGGGCTCGTAGGCAAGGCAAACGGAACTATTGCTGATGTTTCTGCTATAGGTGATGTTGTCGGCGCGAATGACTATGTTGGTGGTCTGATTGGTTACCAAGCCACTGGCTCGGTCACTAATGCGACGGCCATTGGTGATGTTATCGGCTCTTCCCGGGTCGGTGGCTTGCTGGGTTACTCTAATAGTAATGTCACCAATACGCAGGCCTCTGGTGATGTTGTCGGCGCGAATGACTATGTTGGTGGTCTGATTGGTTACCAAGCCACAGGCTCGATCACTGATGTGACGGCCATTGGTGATGTTACCGGCTCTTCCTGGGTCGGTGGCTTGCTGGGTTACTCTAATAGTCATGTCACCAACACGCAGGCGTCTGGTGACGTCACCGGGCGCCTTCGATACGTGGGCGGGTTGATAGGCAAGCAGGTCAGCGGCACAGTTTCCGATTCAAGCTATTTAACCGGTACTGTCTCTGGACAAGGCTATGTAGGCGGGTTGATCGGCCACGTGGATAACAAATCGGCAGTCGTTTTGGGTTCTTATTCAACAGGAGGGGTGTCTGCTAGTGAGGATTTTGTCGGTGGCCTGATTGGTTTTATGGAAGGCAAGCTTGACGATAGCGTGACGACCCAACCCACAGGTCGCGGTAGTCTGCACTCATATGCCACAGGCGATGTGACGGGTCGCTATGATGTCGGCGGCTTGATCGGGCGCCTGGCCAGTTATGGTGTGGTCGCGAATAGTTATGCCAGCGGTGATGTTACCGCAGCAGCGAATTATGGTGGTGCACTTGGCTATCTCACCCCTGGTGCCACCGTCACGAACACGCATTATGATATGGGTAGTGTGTCGTTGAGTGCCTTTACCACGGCCAGCCCAAGTGCCCTGGTGGATGTGACTGGTACCGTGACGCTGGGCGGCCTTTATAGTGGTCAATATACCACTTGGTTTAATGGGGGTGCGCTCGATGGCTTGGGCAGTCCAGAAGTTTATTTTGGTGCTGCAGACAGTGCTGGAGTTTACAGTCTGTCAACAATTCAGCACCTTAAAGACTATTTGGGTTTTGCCGATCAAGCCAGTTTGTCCTTTAAGCTAAC
>JGI20154J14316_10002399_pt1 | contig 15806 bp, 14 predicted proteins | sample COG_04_FD_14316 | JGI IMG/M metagenome (IMG submission 14316) | reverse complement strand
GTCGAGGCTTTTCCAGCGCCCGCCTACTGCGTGACCGCTATGACTATAAAGGCGAGATTAGAGCCATAGGCAATGTTATTCAGGATCAGCTGTTTATATTGCAGCGCTGCGGCTTTAGTCAGTTTTGTCTGGCTGACAATGTTGATTTGGAAGCGGCGGCGAAGTCGCTGAATGATTTTTCTGACAGTTACCAGACCGCCGCAGACCAAGATCAGCCGCTATTTAAGCGTCTGCGATAGCCGCACTGGCATATTAGCGCGTTATTTTAAAATAAACTGCACTAGACCTTGCACCCGGGTGCTAGATGTATTGAGATAACCCGATGGAACATCATCTAATACAAATCTTCTTCCTTATCTTTACCGGTGCAGCTGTGGTTGCGTCCCTTGCGTTATTTGGTCGCCAGCCGCTGTTAGTTGTCTATATCCTCCTTGGCGCAGCCATGGGGCCCCATGGTTTAGCCTGGGTGACAGATGTGCAGCTGATTGCTGAAATTGCCAGTATCGGAATTATCTTTCTGCTCTTTTTACTCGGCCTAGATATGCAGCCTCAAGCCCTGCTGCGAGTGTTTCGCCAAGTCACCCATGTCACCCTAATTAGCTCAGTCGTTTTTGCCCTAGCCGGTTATGGCATTGGCTATGTGTTTGGCTTCTCGGCCACGGAAAACCTGATTATTGGCACCTCGATGATGTTCTCTAGCACCATTATTGGTATCAAGCTGCTACCCACTACAGTGCTACATCATCGCCACTCTGGGGAACTGATGGTTGGTATGTTGTTAATGCAGGATTTTCTCGCCATCTTTGTGCTGCTGATGCTGATATCCGCCGCATCCGGTGGCGACAGTTCTATGCGCTTTGTGGTCAGCCTGATTTCTCTGCCGCTACTGATTGCCGGATCTGTGTTAATGGTACGCTACATTTTACAACCGCTGTTCGCACGCTTTGATCGTATTGGAGAGTATGTTTTCCTTCTCGCCATCGGCTGGTGTTTAGGTATTGCCGAGTTGGCGGAGTACGGTGGTCTATCTCGTGAAATCGGCGCCTTTATTGCCGGTATCTCCATCGCCACCAGCCCCATCGCGCCCTATATAGCCCTCAACCTCAAACCACTGCGGGATTTCTTTTTAATTCTGTTCTTTTTCGCCCTCGGCGGTGGCTTCGACCTATCACTGATCCCGCAGATTGCTCTGCCAGCGATCATACTGGCGACCATAATGCTGTGCCTCAAACCAGTGGTCTATCACTGGCTGCTGCGCAATCAAAGTGAAAGCCATGGTTTGGCGTGGGATATAGGTCTGCGCCTGGGACAGAACAGTGAGTTCTCATTGCTGATTGCCTATGTGGCCTTTAACACCAGCTTGATTAGCAATAATGCGTCACATTTGATTCAAGCCGCTGCGATCATTACTTTCCTGATCTCGAGCTACATAGTAGTCTTCAACCTGACTAATCCTATAGCCCTAAAAGATAAACTGCGCAGGGATTAAACAGCGTCCATAATTGCTCTAGGAAGGGGCAATATAAGTGGGTCAAATAAAACAGCGCTGCACAATAAGGATGTTAGGGAGCGACAAGTTTGGTACAGCTACAGAGTAAAAAAGTCTATATCCAAGATCTCCAACCAGGCATGTATGTCTCAGGCTTGGATAGACCATGGCTGGATGCGCCCTTTAGCCTGCAGGGCTTTATGATTCGCAACCAAGCCGAGGTAAAAAAGCTCGGCTTCTACTGCGACTATGTCTATATCGACAGCACAAAAAGCCTCGCCAACATCAATATCGCTATTACCCCAGAGCCCTCAAATAAAACGCCTTTTAATAAACGACCGCCAGGTGCAGTGACACGGCCCTTTAAAGCTGAACTGGCCACACATCATCCAGTAACCTACGTAGAGCAGAGCTCGGTCACCCAAGAGATTCAGGTTGCTAAAGGTGCCTATCAAAATATACGCGCTGAATTCGACAGCATGATTGGTCGTATTGGCAGCGGCAAAACCGTCAATATTGCTCAGCTCAGCGAAGTGATCAATCCTTTAGTGGACAGTATCACTCGCAACCCTGGGGCCAGTATCTGGCTGGCTCGGCTTAAATCCCGGGACTCCTATACCTATCGCCACTGCATTGCTGTGGCTATTTGGTGCACAGTAATCGGTCGCCAGATTGGCCTGCCGAAAAAAGAACTGGCATTGCTGTCCATGGGCGGCATGTTATTGGATATAGGCAAATTAAAGATTCCACCGGTGATCCTAAACAAAAAACAGCAGCTCTCCGAGCGTGAATTTGCCCTAGTTAAAAAACATGTGGACCTCAGTTTGAAGATGGCCAAGGAGTCGTCCCGATTGATGCCCCAGGCGGTGATTGACATGATTGCCTGCCACCATGAACGCTTCGATGGCAATGGCTATCCAGCGGCTATAAAAGGCACTCAGATACCACTCTATGGGCGCATCGCTGCCATAGCCGATTGCTACGACGCCATTACCAGCCAGCGAGTCTATGCCAAACCTATAACTCATGCCATGGCGATCAAACAGATGTACAAATGGCGCGGCTATGACTTTCAGCCAGAATTAATCGAAGCCTTTATCCAGGCGGTCGGCGTCTACCCCACGGGCACCCTAGTGGAGTTAACCTCCGGTGAAGTGGGCATTGTGGTCAAGGAAAATCCAGGTAAACGCCTGCGTCCGCAGGTATTAGTTATATTGGATAGCAACAAACAGCAACGTACAGACTTTATCGAGATGGACTTGGCTGCAGCCACAGCAAGGGACAGTCAAAATATTGAGATTGCGAAAACCCTTGAGCCCGGCGCCTTTGGCCTGGACCCTGAAACCCTCTATATCTAAATATGATTATCCCGCCACGGAGAGACTTATCCCCTTTCGCGATTGACCGCCCAGCCCTGCTCTGGTCCCTGGAGCACTGTCTCAGGAGCACTCGAGATGGCGCGCAACTGACGGTTTTGGCACTGATCGACCTAAGAGAGTTTAATCAGATCAATCAACATATTGGCTATCACGCCGGCGATCAGGTACTGGCACAACTGCAACAGCGCCTCGCCTCAATCCCAAAGCAGCCATTGGGTTGCCGCAGAACTGATGGTGATAAGTTTGGCCTAATTATTTCACCGCTGCTAAATGCTCAGCTGATCCCCCTGGTGGCAAAAAAAATTATCGATGAAATCACCAGACCATTCACTATTGGCAATCAGACTGTAAACTTAGAAGCCCATATCGGCTTTGCCATTATCGCTGACTCTAACCAGCCAACTTTGGATGCTGAAAAACTGTTGCAGAGTGCTGAAGCAGCAGCCAAACAGGCGCAGAGTTTACGTCGCCCCTATCTCGTCGGCGACGCTTCGGTAAATAAAAAAGTGCGGCATAAGATAGCGATCAAAAAGAAGGCCTTGGATGCCCTCAGGGAAAATAGTTTTGAGCTCTTTTATCAACCCCAGATCCGCCTTGCCGATGGTTGTACCCACGGTGCCGAGGGGCTGATTCGCTGGAACCAAAGAGACCATGGAGTCAATCCGGAACAGCTGGTGGCCATTATCGAAGAGTCCGGGCGTATGGATGATTTTTTTGCCTGGACTATCCAAACTGCGATCAGGGAATCTGCCAATTGGCGCGGTCAAAACATCGCCACAGCGATCAACATCTCAGCTTCCTGCTTGCACTCACCAAGACTATTCGAGACCATCGAATCGAGCCTTAACCTTTGGGGCGCAGAACCTTCAGACCTCTGTATTGAGGTCACCGAATCAACTATTCAGCAGGATCTTGACCAGGGCTTCCATGCCTTAAACCAAATCAAAGAGCTGGGCGTCAGAATTGCCATTGATGACTTTGGCACCGGATATTCTTCTCTGGAGTATTTTAAATTCATTCCAGCTGACGAGCTGAAAATCGACAAATCGTTTATTTCAAATATGCGCAAAAACCCAATCGATATGGATATAGTCAAGCTGATTCTCGACTGGGGTAAGCGCTTCCAGATGGAAACCATCGCCGAAGGAGTTGAAGACGCCGAGACCATGGCACTCCTGACCGAACTGGGTTGCACCTATGCCCAGGGCTACCATATAAGCAAAGCCATGCCCGCTGACCAGTTTAGCCGGTGGCTTGCTGGCGAAGCCAATTAACCCGCCACACCAATACTTCGGCTCCTCATCGCAAGCCGTGACAGCCTTGGCAGAACTCACTGACTGAGCCTATTTGCAATCTATGCCCAGCTATTTTTCTGCTATTCTTTTTCTAGGGTTTCTGAGGTTACAGGTCTCTGCACACAAGACTATCTAAAAGGCGCTCGAAAAACGGACTAAAAGACTTTCTACAAAGCCGACTAAAAAACCGTCTAGTAAGCCAATAGATACCAAGATTTAAAAGGATTATTAAACTCACAACAGGATGTTAACAACCCCATGAATCAGTCTATTACACCCACAGCCACCGCAGATCAGCAGAAAATCAATACCCTGCCACTGAACCATGAGTTGATTAATCGCGACGGCGGCGACTATAAAATCAGCACGGATATTTCATCGGAGCTGCGCGTCGCTACTCTGGCTTACCTAAGCATCCAGCAAGAATTTAATCGCCTTGGCAAGGCGGTTAAAAATTATCAGAAACCCGACATTAAACGCCTTGAGCCCTTTATTGAGGCGATGGTGGAAAGTATTATTCGCAACCCTGCAGCCGCCGTGTGGCTGGCGAGACTCAAAAGCAAAAGCAGCTACGCCTATCGCCACTCGATCTCCTGCGCAATACTCTGCTGTGTAATGGGCAGGCAATTAAACTTAGATCAAAAGGAGCTGTTTCAGCTCGCCCTATCCGGCTTGCTAATGGATATTGGCAAGCTCCACCTACCAGATTCCCTACTTCGTAAAAGTACCGAACTGAGTAATCAGGAGCGGAGTGAAACCCGCAGCCATATTGAACATGGGCTAACTATACTTGCGCACAGCAATTTATCCACGGAGGTTATAGCCACAGTGCAGTATCACCACGAGCGCTTTAATGGCTGTGGCTATCCCAAGCAACTCAGCGGTACAGATATTCCACTCTATGCGCGGATTGCCGGCATAGTCGACTGCTACGACGCCATGACCAGCCCGCGCTATTACGCCACACCGATTCCCCATTCAGAGGCCATACTCAAGCTCGCAGGCTGGCGCGCACGATTATTTCAAAAGGAATTAGTGGATACCTTTATCCAGGCAATAGGACTCTATCCGCCGGGCTCTCTGGTTGAACTGACCAATGGCGAGGTGGCTGTGGTCAGCGACTACAAGGCAGGGATGGGCAGAAAGCCAAAGTTGACGGTAATACTGGATGTGAATAAGCGCCGATTGGCGAAAAAGAAACTCATCGCCATCACCGGCAAGGAAGGGACCATTGATATAGCCCGCAACCTGCCGCCTGATGCTTATAATTTGGACCCCGAAGCCCTTTTTTAGAGAGCCCTTTTTTAGAGAGCTCTTTTTGAAGAGCTCTTTTTTAAAAGCCCAGTTTTAGAGCGCTTCACAAACAGACGCTCAAGTCTCAAGTCTCAACCAATCTAGGTCTCTAGGTCATACGCTCAGTGTTATTAGTGAGGCGCTCCCACCAGCGCAGCATCACACGATCTGCGCTCTCCTCCGCCGCCAGGCCCAAACGTTGGTGAAGTTTCTTTTTCACCACAAAGGCAATCTCATAGACATCCGCTTCCTGAGCACGGGAAACCAGATATTCATCGCTGGTTTGCAAATCGTCCACCAGCGCCACATTTAATGCGCGGCTGCCAAACCACACCTCACCTGTAGCTATAAGGTCTATGTCCAGCTGTGGTCGACGCTCCACAACAAACTCTTTAAACAGGCTGTGGGTATCTTCCAGCTCCTCAATAAATTTCTCACGGCCACTGTCGGTATTTTCACCAAACATGGTCAGAGTGCGCTTGTGCTCACCGGCGGTTAGCAGCTCAAACTCCACATCGTGTTTTTTTAGTACTTTGTTAAAGTTGGGCAGCTGGGCGACAACCCCAATTGAGCCCAATATAGCGAAGGGCGCGGCGATAATTTTATCGGCGACACAGGCCATCATATAGCCGCCGCTGGCAGCTACCTTGTCGACACAGACGGTCAGGGGAATTTTGCGTTTGCGAATTCGATCCAGCTGACTGGAGGCCAGTCCATAGCTATGGACCATACCACCGCCGCTCTCAAGGCGCACTACCACTTCATCACTGGCGTTAGCCTGAGAGAGTATGGCGGTTACCTCTTCACGGAGATTGGTTACTGCAGAGGCACTGATATTGCCGTGAAAGTTGACCACAAATACCCGCGGCTTTTGTACAGGCACCTCAGCATGGGGATCTTTAGCTGCCTTTTTGCTGGCTTTCTGCAGTTCCTTGGCCTTCTTCTGCTTGTCTTTCTGCAGGCGTTTATCCTCGGCCTTGTGCAGGGACTCATCCATTACCGCGAATTTGATCGCATCACTCATATCGTCAAACATTTCATTTAACGGGGTGATTTCTAAATGACCCTTGCTGCCGCTGTGACGGCTTTTTTGACTCAGCCCTACAACAATACTGACCACAATCACTATGGCGAGCACGCCGGTAACCACTTTGGCTAAAAACAAACCGTATTCAAAAAGAAATTCCAAGACAAACTCCACTTATAGGTAGAAAAAAGTTGATTATAGACGGCTCAGGCGCCGTTGACCTCTTCGATAAAGCGCGCAATCAAGCGCCCAGACATACTGGTAATTGGAGGCAAAATACTCGGCAGCTCTTTGTGATGCCACCAGTAGGCTTCGGCGATCTCGACTTCGTCCACCTTAATCTCGGTGGTCACCGCATCGGCGATATAACCGAGCATCAGCTGGCCGGGGAATGGCCAGGCCTGGCTGCCCACATAGCGTATATTTTTAATTTGTACGCCGGACTCCTCAAAGACTTCACGGTGCAGTGCCTGCTCGGCACTTTCACCAGCTTCCACAAAGCCGGCCAGTGCGCTAAAGCGCCCCTCCGGCCAGTTCACCGAACGTCCAAGCAGACAGCACTCGCCGTCACGTACCACTACAATTACGCAGGGAGAAATTCGTGGGTAGAGACTAATATCACAGCTTATACAGCGCAGGGCATGATCATTTTCGGCACTCTCTGTCGCTGCGCCACAGCCACCGCAGTAACGGTGGTTCCTCTGCCACTCGAGCATTTGTACCGCGCGACTCGCCAGTGAAAACTGCTCGTCACTACTGGACAGTAATACTGAGCGCAACTCCATCACCGCGAAACCTTCCATGGAGCGGCACTCCGGGGACAGGTCCCAGACTTCACAGTCAACGCCGTTCCACTGGCCCAGCACCAGGCGCTGCTCACAGAAGAATTTCATCACGTCAGCCTGCTCGCGATCTATAACCAGATCAGAACTACCCCGTACAACTAAAATATCCCGCCCGACAACGGGAATGACCAGCAATTTGTCGGTGCCGCTATGCACATTAGCGGGAAAGAAGCCTTCAAGAGCGGGAGGAAGCATATTCTAGGAGTCGCCGTATTATTATGGTTAAAAAGCTGCTGTAAAGAGACTGCGGCGAAGCTTGCATAATGGGGAATCAACCGCTACTGTTTGCGCCGTAAAAAGCCAAGTTTAACATGATTTATTTTCCGACTAGACAATAAAAAGGACCGACCATGCAGCCGACGATGTATCAGGCGTTTCAAAAAAACTTTCTGGGCAATTCCCCAGGTTGGTATGAGAAGGCGATTATTGCCTTTCTGATCATCAACCCCATCGCACTCTGGGCTTTTGGCCCCTTCGTGACCGGATGGATGCTGATTGCTGAATTTATTTTAACCCTTGCTATGGCGCTTAAATGCTACCCACTGCAGCCCGGTGGCCTACTCGCCATCCAGGCAATCCTGCTCGGCATGGCCTCTCCTGAAGCGGTCTATCAAGAGACAGTGTCAAACTTCCAAGTGATTCTGCTGCTGATGTTTATGGTCGCCGGCATCTACTTTATGCGCGATATGCTGTTATTTGTTTTCACCAATATCCTGCTTAAGGTGAAATCAAAAACCACCCTGTCATTTTTATTCTGTTTTGCCGGTGCATTTCTCTCTGCCTTCCTCGACGCACTGACGGTTACAGCGGTACTGATTACGATTTCAGTTGGCTTCTATTCGGTGTTTCACAAGGTCGCATCAGGCAAGAAAATTGTCGACGATGGACATGACCACAGCACTGACGAGCAACTCGCTGGCAGCCACCGTGAAAATCTCGATAACTTCCGCGCCTTTTTGCGCAGCCTGATTATGCACGGTGCCGTGGGTACTGCCCTGGGTGGTGTAACCACAGTAGTAGGCGAGCCGCAAAACCTGTTGATCGCCGAAAAGGCCGGCTGGGAATTTATCGAATTCTTCCTCATGATGGCGCCAGTGACCATGCCAGTTCTGGTCTGTGGTTTAGCAACTTGTATTATCCTGGAGAAAACTAAAATTCTTGGCTACGGCGCAGAGATGCCTGAAGAAGTCCGTGTGATTCTCCAAGCCTCCAGTGATCACGATAACTCTCGTCGCACTCAGTACGATAAAGCGGCTTTGATTGTTCAAGTAGTGGTCTCGCTGATTTTGGTCTTGGGACTAGCGTTTCACTGGGCGCCAGTGGGCTTGATCGGCTTGATGGTCATTGTGCTTCTAACCGCGTTTAACGGCATTACCGAAGAGCATCGCATTGGTCACGCCTTTGAAGAGGCCCTGCCCTTTACCGCGCTTCTAGTCGTGTTCTTTGCCATTGTTGCAGTGATTCACGAGCAGCACCTGTTCTCTCCGGTTATCGGTTGGGTACTGGCAATGGATGAATCTGTGCAGCCGGGCATGTTCTTTCTGGCCAACGGCGTGCTGTCGATGATCAGTGACAATGTCTTTGTGGCAACGGTTTACATCAACGAAGTCAGAGCTGTATTAGACGCTGGTGATATTAGCCGCGAGCACTTCGACAAGTTGGTTATTGCAATCAACACTGGTACCAACCTGCCAAGTGTTGCAACACCCAATGGACAGGCTGCATTCCTCTTCCTGTTGACCTCAGCCATTGCTCCGCTGATTCGCCTCTCTTATATGCGCATGGTTCTTATGGCTCTGCCATACACTATAGTTCTGACAGTGGTTGGTTTATGGGGCAACGTGTATATGGTCTAGTGATACTAGATGGTGAAGCTGGACGGTAAGATTAGATCTAGCAAGACCTTGTAATGCAACACAAAAAAGGCCGGACTTGTTAATGAGTCCGGCCTTTTTATTGCTTCAAACTAATGGGCCTAGAGCCCTAATCTAATATGGTCCCACTCAGGAATTAGCCGACTCAGAGCTTAGCGACCTCCTCTGCCTTCAACTCTTTACGCAATACCTTACCCACATTACTTTTCGGCAGATCATTGCGGAACTCAACAAACTTGGGAACCTTATAAGCGGCCATATTGGCTTTGCAAAATTCAATAACCTGTTCAGTAGTTAAGCTGGCACTGTTGGCCACTACAAACATCTTCACCACTTCACCGGCTTTGGGATCGGCAACACCAATCGCGGCACATTCCAGTACATCAGGATGCAGAGTTAAAGCCTGTTCCAATTCATTGGGATAAACATTGAAGCCAGAGACAATAATCATATCTTTCAAACGATCGACAATTTTAATATAACCCTGCTCATCGACAGTGACTATATCCCCAGTGTGCAACCAGCCATCGACGATTACTTCGGCGGTCTGCTCATCGCGCTGCCAATAGCCTTTCATCACCTGAGCACCGCGCACACAGAGCTCACCGACACCGCCTACCTGCTGCTCAACGCCACTCTCATCCACCACTTTGATCTCTGTACCAGAAAGTGGAATACCCGCTGTCCCGAGCTTTTCAAAGCCCGAGGGATTCATGGAAATCACTGGTGATGACTCGGTCATGCCATAGCCTTCGCTGACCACACAGCCGGTTGCCTCTTGCCATTGATTAGCTACAGCATCCATCAGGGCCATACCCCCAGAGAGAGTAATTTGTAACTTGGAGAAGTCGAGTTTCTGAAATTTTCTGTCTTGCAGCAGCGCCACAAACAGAGAGTTTAGGCCACAAAATATTTCAAACTTTAGGGATTTTATGGCACCGACAAACATCGATATATTGCGCGGATCGGGAATTAATACACTGTGCCCACGAGTGGCTGGCATCAGACCCATATTGAGCATCCAAGCATAGATATGATAGAGCGGCAGCGGTGACACAGTGGTGAAATATTTTACCGAGCGGCCACCGGCACTGACCATTGCCATGGTTTGCGCCACGTTGCTCATCAGCGAGCCCTGAGTCAGCATCACCCCTTTAGATACACCTGTGGTGCCTCCGGTGTACTGCAGAGCACAAATGTCCTCGTATACGGGTGTATGGCGGGGATAGGTACTCTGCCCTGCCAGCATATCTGTGAAACCAACAATACCCTGAGCGGGCAAGCCTGGGCGCTTGCCAAGCAGCTTCGTCACTGCGGTTAACAGTGTTTTCTTTGGCTGTGGCAGCAGGTCAATAGCGCGAGTGACAACCACGTGTTTGACCCCAGTTTCGGGAAGCGCCGCTTGCAGCGTATCGTAGAACTGATCAAGCACTACAACCGCTTTGGCACCTGAATCATTAAACTGGTGAACCAGCTCGCGGTGGGTGTACATGGGATTGGTATTGACGATCACCAAACCCAGTTTCCACGCAGCGACAACCACAATCGGGTATTGCAGTAAGTTGGGTAATTGCACGGCGAGGCGATCGCCGGCCTCAAGCTTTAAATGAGTGTAAAAATAGCCCGCGATACGCTCCGCTAGCTGATCAACTTCGGCATAAGACAGCGTCTGCCCCAAGCAGGTAAAGGCGGGTCGCTCAGCGGAATCGGCAACCGCCTGTTGCCACAAGCCCAAGAGTGAGTCTGCTGGTAGTGCCGGTTGCTGATTAGATAAGCCTATTGCCAGTTGCGCTTTTACTGCAGCGTCTTGAACATTCATAACAATACCCATTAGTGACTTTTATTATTTTAGTTGGCCCAGTCAAGTAACTGCAAAAATACTACTTCGACAGCAATTTCATGCCCTTTTCTAATCCGCCAAGGGTCAGCGGAAACATCTTGCCCTCGACTAATTCACGCAACATCAGAATAGAGGGAGTGTAATCCCAATACTGTTCCTGCACCGGATTTAACCACACCAGCTTATCAAAGGTCTTAGCCATGCGGTCCATCCACACATTGCCAGGTTCGGCATTGTGGTACTCGACACTGCCACCGGGGCTGTTAATTTCATAGGGTGCCATTGAGGCGTCGCCGACAAAAATCACTTTGTATTCCGAAGAGTATTTATTCAGCACATCCTGAGTCGACATCTGCTCTTCGCGTCGACGGTGATTGTCCTTCCATACATAGTCATAGAGACAGTTATGGAAATAGAAATATTCCAAATGTTTAAATTCAGTTTTTGCCGCGGAAAACAGTTCTTCACAGAGACGCACATAGGGGTCCATGGAGCCACCAATATCAAAAAAGATAAGTACCTTGACCGCATTGCGGCGCTCGGCAACCATCTTGATATCGAGCATGCCCGCATTGCGTGCGGTGCTGCGAATGGTATCGGCGAGATCTAACTGATCTTCAGAGCCCTCACGGGCAAACTTGCGCAGGCGCCGCAGTGCCACTTTGATATTGCGCGTGCCAATCTGCACCGAATCGTCGAGATCTTTAAATTGACGATCTTCCCAGACCTTAACCGCACTGCCCTGCCCGCCTTCACCGCCGACACGAATGCCCTCCGGATTAAAGCCGCCATTGCCAAAGGGTGAAGTGCCGCCAGTGCCAATCCACTTATTACCGCCCTGGTGGCGCTCTTTTTGCTCTTCGAGGCGTTTCTTAAACTCTTCTATAAGCTTCTCTAGCCCACCGAGACTTTCAATTTTGGCTTTTTCCTCCTCGCTAAGATTGTTTTCAAACTCTTTGCGCAACCAGTCTTCGGGAATCAGTGCTTCGATAATATCATCGAGGTTTTCGAGATTCTTAAAATAGGCACCAAAGGCACGATCAAAGCGGTCATAGTACTTTTCGTCTTTGACCATAATCGTGCGCGACAACAAATAGAAGTCATCTATAGAGGCAAAGGCGAGGTTCTCTTCCAGAGCTGCGAGTAAATCCAGCAGCTCTCTAATCGAAACCGGCACATTGGCTTTTTTCAAGGTGAAAAAAAAGTTGATCAACATAAGTGATAAACCTTATCGGGCTTCTCGCCGAGTCATAAATGCTAAGCGTTCCAGAAGATGAACGTCCTGCTCATTTTTCAACAGCGCGCCGTAAAGGGGTGGAATCGCTTTAGTGGGATCGCGGTTAGTCAAAATATCCTCAGGAATATCATCGGACATAACCAATTTGAGCCAATCGACCAACTCTGAGGTTGAAGGCTTTTTCTTGAGACCGGGAATCTTGCGCACATCAAAGAAAATATCCAGAGCCTCGTCCACCAGCGTCTTTTTAATCACTGGGAAATGAACGTCGACAATACGCTTCATAGTGGTGCGATCTGGGAAGCTGATAAAGTGGAAGAAGCAGCGACGCAAAAAGGCGTCTGGCAGCTCTTTCTCATTGTTACTGGTAATAATCACGATGGGACGCTGAATCGCTTTAACCGTTTCACCGGTCTCGTAGACATGGAACTCCATGCGATCTAGTTCCAGCAGCAGGTCGTTGGGGAATTCAATATCCGCCTTATCGATCTCATCGATCAGCAGCACAACCTGCTCATCGGCAGTAAAGGCCTGCCATAACTTGCCTTTGTCTATGTAGTTGCTGATATCGTTGACCTTATCGTGACCCAACTGGGAATCCCGCAGGCGCGATACCGCATCGTATTCGTAGAGACCCTGCTGGGCTTTGGTAGTGGACTTGATATGCCAAGATATAAGGCGCTTGCCCAGAGATTTGGCCACTTCTTCTGCAAGCAGTGTCTTGCCAGTTCCGGGCTCGCCCTTAATCAATAATGGACGCTGCAATGTTACGGCGGCGTTCACGGCCATCTGTAGCTCGTCGGTGGCTACGTAGTTGTCTGTACCTTCAAATTTCATAGAATCTAAATCCACATTTTGAGTGATAAAAAGTTAGGCGAACATAAAAGGTTGCAAGTCAGCAAAATAAACCGCTTTTCAGCGAATTATTTCAGTTAATCGCGGCTTCAAAGCCGTCTTGAAGAACTGAAGGAGCATGGTGCCGCGCAACGGACACTGTCATCAAGTGAATCTGCGGCTAACTATGACCGCGGAGTACCCAAGGCAGGATTGGCTGCCAAATACTCTGACCTGTCATCGTGAACCAGCCAGCCTATTATGCTGGCTTGAGCCGAAGGATCTCATGGCAACTCGCAGGTAATTTACTTGAGGCACTTCGTTTGGCACTGCTGTCTCAGAATAATCGGGCGGATACTAAGTATCTGATTGAGCCTGTGGGTCGGCCACCTTATCAGCACCATCTCTAATCATAGCGCCACGGGGAACTGGGACCTTTGCAACAAAGACCTTAGCCCATAAAAACCGTCCCAGTGCATAGATCAATAGTGCAAAAATCAGCACCGCAATAATCGGTGCCAAGCCCCGCTGAAAACCATCATTGGCCCCTGAGAGCAGCACCCCTTCGTAGAGACTCACAAAAAACGCTGGCGCCAAATGGGCGTCATCTCGATAAGCGGTTACTGGGGTAAATAGCACGACAGCACAGCTGAGCATAAAAATATGCCGCACTGCGGCATAGCGAATATTGCGCAGTAGGTACCAGAGAAAAAGCAGTAAAAATAATCCACCAATGGAATAGGCAATCCAGCCCTGGAGATAATCTTCAGCGGTATACATAGTCAGTTAATCCATCTAATAATATGGTCTTCAATATCATCGTCATGCACGTTTAGTTCGGAGGTTACCTTGCCGCGCAGGGATGCGCCATAATTGTGCATAGCCTCGCGATCACCGGTGATTAAATGATGCCACTCTGGCAGAGCTTCACCTGCAGCCACTAGTCGATAAGAACAGCTTTGTGGCAACCATTCCAGCTTATTGACGTTACTGCGGTCGAGCTTTATACAGTCATCGACAACCTTGTGGCGCCCAGCGTAATCAGAACAGCGGCAGGACTCGGTATCAAGCAGCTGACAGCTGACGTTAGTGTAGTAAATCTCTTCTGTATCAGCATCTTCGAGCTTTACTAAACAGCACTTGGCACAGCCATCACAGAGTGCTTCCCACTGAGCGTCATCCATCTGATCCAGAGATTTGGTCTGCCACCAGGGTTGGCTGGCCACTAGAGCTGCTCTCTCAATGGAATCGGCGGTGGTGGCATCTGTAAGTAAAAGCCCTGTCGAGTAATATCATCCATCACTTTGATCACATCTGCCCTCGCCAGCTTTTTCGTCGCCGCCAATAACATGGTGGTGACCAACACCGGTTTGCCAAACTGATTTAGCAGAGCATCTGGGACACGCTTAAAACCGTCATCTCGCGACAGATAGAGATACATCTCGTCTTTGGTCGCGGTTTTGTAAATATCGCAGAGAATTTTGCCGGCAATTTTCATAGGGCATCACTATTGTCTAGCACCAGTTGCAGAGCCGGGATAACCATACTGCCCCGCCACCCCTCTACCAAGCGCGCCGGCCACTGACACTGGCCCTCGGAGGCACTGCGCAGAATCGACTCCAGCTCTTTTTTGTTGCACATCAACTCTTTGGGAATAGCCTGTTGCTCGGCCACATCATTGATGCTCAGGCGCATCTTCTTCATCACATCACTGACCGCACGAGACAGTGGCTGGGGCAATTCTCCAGGCAAATCACTGTGATCTACATTGGCGATTTCCTGCAGTACCTGCTCGCCAAAACGTTTCACCGAGCGTGAGTACCAGTCATCCAGCTGATGTAGCTGGCTCATTTGGGTTGGCTTATTATGCGCCAGGTCCAGCAGCACATTGTCTTTCACTATATGGGAGCGCGGCTTGTCCAGTGCCCGCGCAACCTGCTCCCGCCATTCACAGAGACGCTTCAACACGGCCAGCGAGAGAGGGTTCAAGCGCCAGGCCCCTTTGACACGCAAGTAATAATCCAGAGCCTCGCGACGATCTGCGGCAATCCGCTGAAGATCTAACATCTCCTCAGCAAACCAGCTTTGGCGCTGCTGCTGATCAAGCAACTCAAGCAATAACTTATAGATTCTAAATAGATAGAGCACATCGTCTGCGGCATAGAGCTTTTGCCGGTCGCTGAGGGGGCGTGCCAACCAATCGGAGCGGGTATCTTCTTTACCCAGCTCAATCTGCAGCATATTTTCCACCAAGCGCGCATAACCCATGGAATAGCCAATATTGACAATGCCAGCGGCGACCTGTGAATCAAAGAGTTTCTTCGGGCGCACAGAAAGCACCTGGTCAAGCACCTCCAAATCCTCACCACAGGAGTGGAATACCAGGGTTAGCTGCGGCTGGTTAAGTAATTCTGTGAGCGGCTGCAACTCATCGATAGCTGGCGTATCAATCAGCCAGCACTGTTCGCCATCGGAGAGTTGAATCAGCGCCAGCTTGGCAAAAAAGGTGTCGCTGCGCATAAACTCGGTATCAATTGCCAGCTCGGTGGCGCTCTGCAGCTGCTCGCAGAGTTCGGCGAGCTGTTGGCTGTTGTCGATCCAGTGGTTATTTGTCGTCATTGTGGTTTTGAGGTCCGTGATCTTTAGTTCGTAATCTAGAGTTCTTGGTCTAGAGTTCTTGGTCTAGAGTTCTT
>JGI20154J14316_10002397_pt1 | contig 15812 bp, 14 predicted proteins | sample COG_04_FD_14316 | JGI IMG/M metagenome (IMG submission 14316) | reverse complement strand
TTACCTGCGCTGCCAAGCTGATTGACGGGATCATAGACCAGCGCTCACAAGTCGCTCTTAATAACAGGCAAATTGCGAACGGTTATGTTATTTTATGCGTTGCTCGTCCTGTGAGCGACTGCATCCTAGATGTTGGCGTTGAAAGTCACGATAAACTCTATCGCAATCCGTTTTTGGACCCGCTTGAACCCCATGAACTTAAAGCAGATATAGCCATTCCTAAGGAGACAGGGAAATGACATATATGGACCATGACATTCCCTATTCAGATGACTATCTCCAAGATATCTTAAAATCGGTTAAAACGATCGCAATGGTTGGGGCAAGCCCGGATAAAACAAAATTCAGCTATGGTGTCCTGCGCGTGCTGTCTGAAACAGGCTATGAGATTATTCCGATTAATCCACGGCCAGGCTTGGAAGAAATACGCGGCCTGAAAGTCTATCCCTCATTGGAAGCTGTCGGCAGGCCCATCGATATGGTTGATGTCTTTCGGCGGGCTGAAGATTTACCGCAAATTGCCCAGGAAGCTGTTAATGCAGGCGCCAAAATCCTGTGGGGTCAGATTGGCGTTAAAAACGCCGAAGCTGCCCGCATTGCTGAGGAAGCTGGCTTAAAAGTTGTTATGGATAGATGTCCAAAAATTGAATTATTCCGCCCGTTCTGGAAACCAAAACTTGATCTTAAAATTTAACAGGAGCTGCGCTAATGGCACAGACAATCACAAAAGGGTATCAAGCCCTTCTGGATGAGGCTAACAGCCTTGTGAGCACTATTTCAGTTGATGAGGCCGCCGCTCTTCTGGATAGCGACAAGCATATCTTTATTGATTTGCGCGATATTCGTGAAATGCAACGTGCTGGTAAAATTCCGGGCGCATTTTCCTGTCCGCGCGGCATGCTTGAATTCTGGATAGACCCGGCAAGCCCCTATCATAAGGACATCTTTAATCAGGATAAAACCTATATATTTTACTGTGCAAGCGCGTGGCGGTCTGCCTTGAGTGCACAACAGGCACAACTTATGGGGCTGAAGCCAGTTGTTCATATTGAGGGCGGCTTTACTGCATGGGCCAAAGCAGAAAAACCAACTGAAGCTGTCGAAAAGAAATAACCCCCCCAAAAAGCGAATGCCCTCGCGTTATAAGCCAGAGCGAATGCCCTCGCCTTTTGATAGTGTCATGTCATCCGGCAAGCCAGCTAATAGCCTTTGTTGCTGCTAAATATGCCTCATCATATGAGACATAAACGGCATCACTTTGGCTGCCATAGATAAACCAGCCATTTTGATCCTCTATATCACGGCGATATTGGCAGAAACCGTAAAATTGCTCATTAACAATGAAGACATCAACGCACTGACTGCCGGTCTCATTATTATGAGAGCTTATGACACGTTTCTTTTTCATTCATCACGGCGCGTGGCTTCATAGCCCGATGAGGCTTCGTAATAATCATCAAACCCAACGCGTTGCCGCAACTCGCCAAAATCCATTATATGCTGGGCACGTGGCCCATCATGTCTCATAGCCTCTAATGTCTGTGTCATTGCCTTCATTGCAGCAGACATGACTGTGAGAGGATAAAGCGCAATATGATAGCCAATATCCTTAAGCTCATTCATCGGCAAATCTGGTGTTATCCCGCCTTCAACAATATTAGCGATGAGGCATCCCGGGACTTCAGCACAAATACGGCGCATTTCATCTTCATTTTTTGGCGCTTCAATAAAAATGAGGTCCGCGCCAAGTTCGTGGAATTTCTGGGCACGTTCAATGGCTTCACCCAAACCATGTGTATGATTTGAGTCTGTTCGTGCCAAAATTGCGATATCGCCCGTTTCTTCACGTGCATCAACTGATGCTTTTATCCGGTCATAAGCCTCGTCTCTGCCAACAACATCCTTACCTTTGGTATGACCACACCGTTTTGGGGCAAGCTGGTCTTCGATAAGAACTGCAGCGCAGCCTGCTTTAATAAAGCCAGCAACAGTCCGCCGCGTATTCATCGCATTTCCATAACCAGTATCACCATCTGCCATTAACGGAATTGAGATCGCATCGGTTATATTTCGGGCTTGGTCGAGCACCTCACTATAGGTCATCAACCCAAGGTCAGGCGCACCAATACGCGAAGCCGAGGCCGCAAACCCCGACATAAAGGTAAGCTCGAACCCGGCTTGTTCGATCAATTTTGCCGATAAGGCATCAAAACAGCTTGGTACGGCGTAAAAGTCACCGCTCGCAATAATGTTACGCATTGCTATCATTGAAGATGGCTTTGCCATGAACAAACTCTCCTGTTGGTTTATTACAGCTTAAAAGGAATATAGAGCACGAGGTCTGGCCAGACATACATTACGAACACCGTAAATATCATCAAAAACAAAAACGGAATAACGCCTTTCGAGACATCCCCTAGGCTTGCGCCGGATACAGATTGTATCACATATAGATTCAACCCCACAGGCGGCGTTACCAGCGCACATTCGACCATAATAACAATGAAAATCCCAAACCAAATAGGGTCAATACCAAGGCCCATTGCTGCAGGAAGCAACACAGGAACCATGATAAGCACCATGGAGAGCGTTTCAAAAACCAATCCCATCGCAACCAGTACAGCACAGACCACAACCACAAACAGCGTCTTATTATCAATATACATTTGAATAAGAGCCGAGATATCCTGAGGAATGCGATAAAGCGCAATCGCCTTACCAAAGATTTTAGCACCTGCAATGATAATCAGAATAGCGGCAGTCGTTACCATTGACTCAAAAACTGCTTTTTTGAAATCCGACCATCCAAGGCTTCGCATAACAAGAACCGTTAGGATGAGTGATAGAGAAAACCCAACAGCAGCTGCTTCGGTTGGCGTGAAAATACCTGTATAGATACCCCCCAAAATAAGACCCGCTAGAAGAATGGTAGGCGCAACCCTCACAGAGGCTCTTTTGCGTTCTTTCCAGCTCGCCTTGGGACTTGGTGTGTAACCACCAAAGAACTGGGCATAAATAATCGAAAATATAATGAAGAGGCTAATAAGAAATAATCCGGGTCCAATACCAGCAAGAAAAAGGGCAATCACTGATTCTTCAGTAATAAATCCATATACAATCATCGGAAGGCTTGGCGGAATAAGAATGCCCAGCGTGCCGCCCGCAGCCAGCAATCCATAAACGAAGTTTTTGTTATATCCACGCTCAATCATCTCTGGAATTGCAACAACCCCAATAGTCGCTGCTGTCGCTACGGACACACCTGAAATAGCCGCAAAGATACCGCAAGATACAATTGTTGCGATTGCCAGCCCGCCTGGCCAATGACCTACCCAAGCTTGAACAGCGCCATAAAGATCCTTGCCGCAGCCGCCGCGCAATAAAACATTACTCATCAACAGGAATAACGGCACTGCCAGCAAGATAAAGCCGTCTAGTGTCGACAGAATAGACTGCGGCGCCATCAATGGTGAAAAGCCACCAGCTAACAACATTCCAAGCCCAAGACTTCCAAGAGAATAGGCGACAGGAAGCCCGGCGAGAAGAAGCACAAACATAACGCCAAGGATAAAGATTACTTTCATTCTGAAGCTCCTCGTAGAATTGGTGCGCCTGATAAAAGCTTCACTATTTCAAGGACTGCCTGCACAGCAAGAAACAGAAAACAAACAGCTACCGGCAATTCAGCTATCCAAGCAGGCAAGTCTAACAGACTTCCTGTCGTGCGCCCGCGGGCGAATGAATCATAAAATATTTCCCAGCCATAGAATGCGACATAAAGAGAAAAAACAGTTAACAAAACCATTGTCGCAATAGCTGATACCCGCTGCGCAGGTGGCGGCATCTGGTCTGTTACGGCATTGATCTGGATGTGCCGGCGATGTTGCAATAACCATGGCATGGAAATCAGTGAGCCATAGATGAGGCAAAGCTGGCTAAGCTCTGCTGCCCAGCTAGTCGGGGCAAGAAAAAAATACCGCGCAACAACTTCATAACTTAACATTATGCCAGCAAGGGCAAAAAGCCATGCGGCACACCATGCTAAAAACAACATATATTTCTCAAAATGAACAAACATCGCTACCGCATTCCCCCTTACCTGAAAAAATGCACTGCCCCCTTTTGCAATGAAAGGGCGCAGGCATTTATGTCAGGAAATATAGGCTATCAAAACGTTAGGGTTAAAACTTAGATGCAGCTTCTAAAAGCTGTGCACCCAGTGGTCCGGCTTTGGCCTTATACTGGTCATAAACTGATGTAGATGCGGCCTTGAAGGCAGCAATATCAGCGTCAGTTGGCACAACAACTTTCATCCCATTTTCTTTCGCGACTTTATAAGCGTCCGCTTCGATCTGAGTGATATAGTTACGAACATCATTTTCTGCATAGGTTGCAGCATCACTAATGATCTTTCGCTGTCCTTCAGTAAGGGCTGCCCACCATTTATTATTAACAACAACCAAGAATTCAATATCAGCATGGTTGGTTACAGTAATTGTATCCATAACTTCATATAGTTTACGTGACTTAACCCCAGAAACACCCGTCATACCTGCATCAACAGTACCACGTTGATAGGCAAGATATTGCTCAGAACCAGAGATAAGAGTTGGGGCACCGCCTGTTGCTTCAACAAACTGACCAAGCGTTTTGCCAAACACGCGGACTTTTTTACCCTTCATATCATCAGGATTACTAATCGCGCTTCCCTTGGATAGCATAATCGCACCACCATAGGCCTGCCACCACAAGACAGTTGAGCCTGTTCCAGAAATAGCCTCATCGATTGGCCCCCGCACTGGAGACCCTTTCGCCACAGCTTTCCGGACTTTTTCTTCAGAGTTAAGAAGGAATGGCTGATAGAAAATATCAACAGCCGGAATATCGCCGACATAGCGTGTCAGAGACGCAACGCCTGCTTCAATAGAACCTGAACCGACGGCAGCTGGCACTTCTTTATCTTTATAAAGCTGCGCTGAATCATAAATTTGAACTTCAATATTGCCACTAGAATTCTTTTCTACCTGCTCTTTGAATAGAAGAAGGTTTTGACCAAGATGGCTCTTCATAGGCAATTGAAGTGAAATACGCATTGTTACGTCTGCCGCCTGAGCTGTCAGACTAGTAAGCATAAGGCCAGCAAGGCCTGACATCACTGTGAGTGAAAATTTCATTTGTTTCTCCCGTTAACAAAAACCGTGCGACTTTACTGCCGCTTACCTAGGTTAGAGATTGAGGTTAGCAAACTGCCAAGATGTGTCAAAACATATCTCTAATAAACAGATAGATAAATAAGTGGCTGTTGATATAATTTAAAAATATGAAAATCTTATTTATTGTTACGGCATGATTTTAAGTGTCATTTTAAAGCCTGATAAGCTCATCGAGAGAAATATGACAGCGGATCAAATGCCCGTCAGCACCGCGCTGCCATGGCGGCACCATTTCATCACAAATTGCCCCTATTCTGCGGGGACAGCGCCGCTGAAAGGCGCATCCTTTTGCCGGAGGGGATAGTTCGACAATATCGTCAGCCACCAGCTTTGGCGCACTATCGGGGTCAGGTTCCAGCACAGCGCCAAGCAGCACTTCTGTATAGGGATGAGAGGGCTGACTATAAACTGCATCTGATGGACCAACTTCACACATTCGCCCCTGATAAAGAACAACAACCCTATCTGACAAAGCTTTAACAACAGCAAGATCATGAGAAACAAAAATATAGGTTGTCCCCTTTTCATGCTTCAGCTCATTGAGCAAGGCAAGAACAGCTGCCTGAACAGATACATCTAAAGCAGACGTCACCTCATCGCATAAAACGAGGTCAGGTTCAGCAGCAAAAGCACGTGCAATGGCAACCCGCTGCTTCTCGCCCCCTGATAGCTGACTTGGCAACCGGCTAAGATAATGAGCCCCAAGGCGCACACGCTCAAGAATAGACACTGAGCGCTCATAAAGCGCATCATCTGTTAACCCAAAATATAATGTTAGGGGTTGAGCAAGAATTTCAGCAATCGTGTGACGCGGATTCAGACTATCATCAGGATTCTGGAAGATAAGCTGAATGGCTCTTAAATGCTCATGGCCCCTCGCCTCAACGATACTCGGAAGCTGGACAGATTGGCCAGAGCTGTCTGTGTCAAACAACACCTCTCCTGCGACAGGCGAAAGCAGTCCTGCAAGTGATTTAAGGATAGTTGATTTACCGCTTCCTGACTCGCCAACAAGCCCGACCGTCTCGCCCCGCTTAATCTCTAGCTCAATATCATCTACCGTTGGGATAAAGATTTTTTCACTGCCGAATAGCCGTGCAGATAAATCATCAAGCAACCCTTTTTGCTGGTAGCTTATCGACAGCCCGCCAAGTGTTAAAATAGGAAGGGCTTTTGACAAAGTATCAGTTTGAGCTACATCGATCAGGAGTGCAGAAGTACTATTCATTTGAACTATGTCTGTGAAATGGTGACAGCGAACATGCTCACCATTCGGTGTTTTTTGCAAGACAGGGCGTTCTGTGCGGCAGACATCGCTTGCAAGTGCGCATCTATCAGCAAAGGCGCATCCAGCGCCAGCATCTCCCGGCGNAGGCGGACGGCCATCCAGCGCTTGCGGTAATTGTGCATCGCTTAGCTTTGGGATAGAGGCGAGCAAGCCATGTGCATAGGGATGGATTGGGGTTTTTAATACTTGAGAGGTTGTTCCCTCGAGCACAATTTCACCAGCATACATTACCATGACACGGTCACAGACACGTGCAATTGCTCCTAAATCATGGCTAACATACACCATGGCCATACCTGTGTCAGCGGCGAGATCGCGTAATAATTCCAGAATATGAGCTTGTGTTGTAACATCAAGCCCAGTTGTTGGCTCGTCAAGAAGGAGAGCTTCTGGTTCACCAGCCAATGCCATTGCAATCGCAGCACGCTGTTGCTGTCCACCTGATAATTCATGCGGGTAGCGGTCAAAAATCGCTTCGGGATCCGGCAGGCGAACCTGAGCGAGCAATTCAATAACACGGGTTTTGTGATGCGTAACATCCAGCGATGAATGTAGTTTCAAGGCTTCGCTTAACTGAGTGCCAATTTTAGATGTTGGTGTAAGAGACTGACCAGAATTCTGGGGAATAAGGGCGAGCTTTCCCCCGCGAACCCCTTCAAGTTCGATGCGCGTAAGAGTGAACATGCTGTGGTCCTTAAACTGAACCACACCGTCAATCACCTGAAGACCGCGCTTCAGATAGCCCATTGCGGCAAGTGCCAATGTACTTTTGCCAGAGCCGCTTTCGCCAACAAGCCCTATGCTTTCACCGCGCCGAACCGAAAGATCAATATTCCGAAGCACTGGCAATATCTCTCCAGAAAGAGACCTAAACCCAACACTCAAATTGGTTATAGTGATAAGCGGTTTATCCATTATCTAATATCTATCATTTTATACTGGCGCTTTCTGAGCCCGGTCAATTCCCAAAGCTTTAGCGAGAGAATCAGCCGTTAAATTAATACCAATAATTAGGGACGAAAGCGCAACAACCGGCGCGATAACACCAACAGGAGCAAATGACATAAAGCCCCTGGCATCTGCAATCATCAGTCCCCAGTCAGGGGTTGGCGGTGACACCCCAAACCCTAAAAACGAAAGTGACGAGAAGGCAAGCAGCATCCACGACCAGCGCATCGCTCCTTCAACCATAAGGGTATCAAGAACATTTGGCAGAAGCTCAAGACGGATAATCGTCATTCTTTTATGACCGCGGGCCCGCGCAGCAGAAACAAAATCGCGCGCTACAACATCATGTGTTGCCGCTCTGGCAATCCGGATAACCGGAATGCCATAAAAAAATGCCAGCGTTGGGATCAAAACAAGCATGCCTGTGCCGAAGGTCACAATAAGAACAAGCATTTTCAAAATCCACGGAAGAGACAAAAACGCATCAACAATACGCATCAGGACTTCATCAATACGCCCACCAACAAGGCCCAGCAAAATACCAATAAAGCCCCCCCACATCACAGCAATAGGCGTTGCAATGGCTGTTACAAGAAGTGCTTCCCTACCGCCCAGAAGGGTCCGGCTCAACACGTCACGTCCCAGATGATCAGCCCCAAGCCAATAGGTTGATGTTGGCCCAGATAACATGAAACTTGCATTCATTTCCTTGTAATCAAACGGCACCAAATATGGCGAGGTCAGCGCCAGAACAATATGAAAAACCACCAAAAAAAGGCCGATTGCACCAGAGGGGCGCGACACAACATCGCTTAGCACACCGCCAAGGCGGCTGAGTGTTGTTGGACGCTGATGAAGGGTTTTTTCAGTCATTATTTCCTCAGATAATGTGTACGAAGCCGTGGATTGGCTATCATTGTCATCAGGTCAGCGGTCAAATTTACACAGACATAAACCGTCGCTACAATGAGTGCGATAGCCTGAACGACAGGAAGGTCACGATCAGAAATAGCATCGATCATCATCCGCATCATCATCCGCCCAAGCCCCGGATAATTGAACACAACTTCAATTACAACAACCCCGCCCAGCAGCCATGCAATTGTAAGTGCAACAACATTGATTGCCGGCAATAGGGCATTCGGGAGTGCATGGTGAAAAACAGCCCGCCAGTAAGGCACACCTTTCAGCGTTGCCATTTGAATATAATCACTTTCCATTACCTGAATGACACTCGAGCGCACCATTCGCAGTATGTGAGCCGTCATGACCATAGCCAAAACAATAACAGGCAACAGAATTTCAGGAAAAAAGTCGGAGGCGGGCGAGTCTGCAGGCGTTAGAACAATGCCTGGCAGCCATTCAAGCCATATCGAAAATAATAGAATTAAAACAGTTGCTGAGACAAACTCTGGAATTGTCATTGCAAAAATAGCCGATGTAGAAAAGACAAGGTCAACAGGACGGTCACGCCATAGACCAGTAACGACACCTAAAATGATGGCTAGAGGTATGCCGGCACACATAGCGCACAACGCAAGTAACAGGGAATTTCCAAGCCTATGCCCAACAAGATCTGCAATACTTTTTTGACCATTGGCAGAGATGCCTAAATCGCCCTGAGCGGCACCTGCAGCCCATTCCAAATAACGTTCATAAGCAGGACGCCCAAGCCCAAGATCATTGCGACAATTCTCCAGCAATTTTCCCTGAGCTTCGCGTTCAAGGAATGCCGTACAGGCATCACCTGGCAGAAGCTCTACCCCAAGAAAGATGATTATTGAAACAATAACCACCGTCACTAATCCAAGCATCAGTCGTCTTAGAAACAGATTTAACATTAAATTATTCCAGAAGCAGGATCATAAACCCACCCTCCCTTACTTAAGCCAGGGAGGGTGGGTTTAAAAGGTAGGTAATTAATTGACGCTGATCATATGCCAACGAACCGCATCGTTTTTAACGCTATCAAGGTTTTTTACACGCTTAGAGACACCAACAAGTTTGGTGACATGATAAGGAATAAGCGTACCAGCTGTTTCCCACAGATGATTCTGAGCCTTAACATAGAGTGCTTTACGCTTATTAAAGTCCAGCTCACGGCGGGCTGTTGCCAGCAGGTTATCGAACGCTCCATCTTTATAATAGGACTCGTTCCATTTTGCTGTACTTAGATAGATTTCATGAAGCGCTTGGTCAGCTGGGCGCTCATTCCAGCGCGTTGCTGACACATCCTTCTTCATCCATACTTCTGACCAATAACCATCAGATGGCTTCTGAACAACATTTACAGTGATACCCGCTTTGGCAGCCTGTGCCTGATAGGCGACAGCCAATGTTGGCCATGTCGGCTCAAGAGTTGCAACATGCACGTCAACGCTTAGGCCATTTGGAAACCCTGCGTCGGCAAGAAGCTTCTTAGCCCCAGCAATATCCTGGGCACAAGATATATCAGCACGATATTGGTCGTTTGGCTCAACGGGCGTATCACACGCAATAACACCGCCTCCGCCAAGCACAAGATCAATCAGTTCCTGACGGTCCGCTGCAAGACGAAGCGCTTTACGAACTCGGGCATCACTAAAAGGCTCAACATCTGTGCGGAACACAAGTCCACGCCAGTTACCTGATGGGATAACCTGAATATCGAATTTGGCGCTACTATCCAGCATCACACGCTGCTGTGCTGTAATTCCACGCTCCATATCAAGCTGGCCACCAAGCAGCGCTTGCAATCGTGCCTGACCATCTGGAATGCCAATAACTTCCATGCGAGCAACGCCAGGTGCGCCTTCCCAGTAATCATTATTGGCAACAAGGATGGTTGTACCAGACGCGTCGAATTTTTCAATTTTGAACGGGCCAGTGCCTATGCCTGTTGTTGCAATTGTGTCACCAGATCCCTCTGGAAGCATCCGCAAGCGATAATCCATAAGTTGCAATGGCATATCTGCAAATGGTGTATCTAGCGTAATACGAACTGTTAAATCGTCAACAGCTTCAACAGATTTCACCATTTTCACAGCTGACCGAGCTGGGCTACCAAGCTCAGGGTCCAGAACACGTGATAATGAATACACCACATCTGCAGCATCAAAACTACTGCCATCATGGAAGGTAACACCGCTTCTTAACTTCATTGTCCAAACAGTTGCGTCAGCATTTGCTGACCAACTTGTTGCCAGATCAGCTGTTGGCTTGCCATCAAGACCTGGACGAACCAGACGGTTCATAATTTTTTCTGTGATCTGGAACACCCGTCCTTTTGCAATCGGATCCAGGCTGGATTTATCACCAAAACCTAGTTCATGTGCCTGACGGAATGTCCCTGACGGCGCTGCCATTGCTATGGATGCTGTAGTAATTGCCATAACCACAGCTAAACTTAATAATTTTTTCATTTCCCATTCCTCTCATTCGCTCGGCATCTTACCAAACACTGAAAACGTTTTTGTTAAACTCGACGTTTTAAGTACCACTTTTAAGCATTGTTTGCATGTAAGTGAAATTAATCGTTAGAGTTAAGTGAGACGTTGTCAACACAATTTAGTGAACTGAAATGAGCCACAAACTAACTATTATTGCAATTGGTGGCGGTGGGTTCACCCATAATGAGGATTCAGAACTTGATGATATCTGTTTGAGCTATGCTCGGCGTAGGGTAGGCCTTACTGCTAGCCCCTCTTGTGCTAGACCATCTATCGGCTTTGTTGGGTTAGCATCAGATGATAATGTGACGAAAATAACCCGTTTTTATGAGCGCTTTGAGCGCGTAGCCACCTGCTCTCATTTGCAGGCTGATACTAATTTCTACGAGACTCAGCACTGGTGCATGGGATTGGACCTTATTTATTTTGGCGGCGGCAATACCAAAAATCTCATTAGACAGATGCAGACAAGAAAAATTGACCAGCTATTTTATGCAGCCTACCTGGCAGGTACTGTTATTGCGGGCGTAAGTGCGGGCGCGGGCTGCTGGTTCTCACAGATTTTATCAGATAACAGCGGCGCCGGCCTTGCACCGCTTGCCGGTCTTGGTTGGTTAGAGGCAAGCCTCTGCCCGCATTACTCAGAAGAGCCTCATCGTAGACTGGCATTTGAGGCTCTCATAGCGTCATCTGAGCTTTCTGCTGGTTACGCAATTGATGATGGAGCCGGTATAATAATCGAAAATGGACAGACATTAGGCTATATAACGGCGCGCCCGAATTCAGCTGCTTATTTTATCAGGCAGAATAACGCTAGCACTGAAACTATGATGCTTGACGAGGTCAGGAATATACCTCTCTAATAGCGATATTTTTAAACAGTTGGCTAGGCAAAACATCATTCAATGACAGATAGTGCTTCAACACCCATTCCTCGGGCACGGCGCGGTCGACGCGCCCGCTTATCAGCAACCGAAATAGCCGAAGATAAACAGTCTCCATCTTTCATTATGGGGCATGCATCAGGCGGCCTTTTCACACCTATTACTGAAAAAGAATGCGACGCACTGAGCAAGGCTGCTTTTTCTATCCTAGATGATATTGGCATGTCCGAAGCACCGGAAGCTGTTATATCGCTTGTTGTTAATGCTGGTGGTTCACTTTCTGCAGAAGGCCGCCTTTGCTTCCCGCCCGCCCTTGTGAAACGTGCTATCGCAGGCCTTCGCCGCGATTTTAGTTTATGCGGTCAGATACCAGAACATGACATCCAAATGTCGGGCAAGAATGTGTCTGTTGGAACCGGCGGCGCAGCGCCCTTGATAGTTGATATTGATACTGGTGAATATAGACCATCAACATTGTTGGATTTATATGACGCTGCCCGTCTTTCGGATAAGCTTCAACATATTCATTTTTTCAGTCGCTCCATGGTTGCCCGTGACATGCCCGACGATCGAACACTTGACCTTAATACCGCCTATGCCAGTCTTGCCGGAACCCAAAAGCATGTTCTGACCAGCTCATCCAGCGCTGAATCCGTTCGTGATATTGCCACTATTTGTTATGAAATAGCCGGCTCTAAAGAGGCTTTTTGTGCACGCCCCTTCCTATCATTCAGCATTAATCATGCTGTTCCCCCATTGCGCTTCTCAGCAGAAGCCTGCGATGTTCTTCTTGAAGCCACAGCACAAGGCATCCCAACCCATGTAAACACTTTTGGGCAGCTTGGCGCCTCAAGCCCCGTAACGATTGCGGGCTGTGTTGCCCAGACAACTGCTGAAACGCTCGCTGGGCTTGTTGTTGCGTGGCTTGCAAATCCTGACGGGCTTATTATCTTTGGCCCGCGCCCTATGATAACCGACCTCAGAACTGGCGGCATGGCCGGGGGATGCGGCGAGCAAGCTGTGCTAACAGCAGCAGCCGTTCGCGTTGCCCAATATCTTGACCTGCCTAATTCAACAATCGCAGGCGCAACAGACAGCAAAAGCGTTGATGCTCAATCAGGGTTTGAAAAATGCATGTCCGTCTCGCTTGCTGCCCAGACAGGGGCTAACATGATAACCCAAGCCTGCGGTATGCTAAGCGGATTGATGGCTTGTTCTCATGAAGCCTATGTTGCAGATAATGATATGCTTGGGGTTATTTTACGGACATTAGCGCCTATCGAGATGAGCGAATCTGCTCTTAACGCTGATGCCATTCGCAGTGTTGTCTCAGGCGAGGGCCATTTTCTTGGTCATCCGGAAACATTCAAGCGAATGCAAACAGATTTTCTCTATCCTGATGTTTCGGATAGACGATCACATGAAGAATGGGAAGCAGATGGGCGCCCCGATATCCGGCGTCCTGCAAATGCCAGAGCACGGGAAATCTTGGCAACCCACTTTCCGCAGCATCTCTCAGATGCCAGTGATACACGTATGCGGGAGCGCTTTGATATTCGCCTTCCAAAGCATAAAATGAGAGCGAACAGTTAAGGAGAGTTTCCAATTTCCATTTTTGACAATATCGGCCCTGCCACGAGCAAATCTGTAATTTCAACAGATGATGCCTATCTGCATGCACGTCGNCGCCTCCCTAAGATTATCTTTGATTTTATCGAAGGTGCGGCAGGCCGCGAGCAAGCGACAGACCGCAANCAAAAACGATTTGATAATATTATCCTGCAACCCCGGGTGATGGGGGATGTGGCCCAACGGTCACTAGAGACAAGCTTTCTTGGCAGGTCCTATTCTGTCCCGTTTGGCATTGCCCCAATGGGAATGTGTAACCTTGCTTGGCCACATGCAGATAAACACCTTGCACGCGTTGCACAGCAAGCCGGCATGCCTGTTTGCCTGTCAACAGCTGGGTCGAGCACAATCGAAGATATGTATGGTTGGGGCGGCGAGAATACGTGGTTTCAGCTCTATGTTACTCAGTCCACTGACATGGCATTAGAGCTTGTTGAGAGGGCCCGTATTGCCGGATATGACACGCTTATCCTAACTGTTGATGTTCCAGAAGTATCACGGCGCATTCGCGATTTACGTAATGGGTTCAAAGCACCGTTTCACATCGGACCAAAACAGGCATTTGATTTTGCCACTCATCCACGCTGGTCACTTTCAACAATGCTGGCAGGCGCGCCGTCGCCGCGTAATTTTGAAACAGACGGCAAACAGACAAAATTTGATCGAAATGCTAGCCGTGCTGGAGCAGATTGGGCATTCCTTGACCGCCTGCGTAAAATCTGGAAAGGCCGCTTAATCATCAAAGGTATCACAGAGCCATCCGATGCTGTGCGGGTAAAAGAGGCCGGTGCAGATGCTATCTATGTCTCCAACCATGGCGGCAGACAACTTGATAGCGCTCCTGCTACGATTGATATTCTACCCCTGATAAGAGCTGCTGTTGGACCAGACTATCCGCTCATTTTTGATAGCGGCGTTCGCAATGGAGATGACATCATCAAAGCTCTTGCGTATGGCGCAGATTTTGTCATGCTTGGACGGCCTTTTATGTTTGCACTTGGCGCTGATGCCGAAAAGGGCGTCAGGAGCCTTGTGAGAGTATTAGCAGACGAAATTAGTGTTTCAATGGCGCAAATCGGTGTGAATAATATTGCGTCACTGACCAATGATGTCGTGGTAAAAACTGGACAGTGAAAAACATCTCGATAACAGACCTAGGTTATTTACCAAAACAAATTATTCACTTGGGTGGGGAATAGATAATTATGACAGATGCAAAAAAAATCCGGGGCGGAGAAATTCTTGCACGCGCCTTAAAAGAAAAAGGCGCCAAACATGTCTTTACCCTAGCAGGCGGGTTTTGCAATCCTGCGCTAGAGGGCTTTATGGAATGTCAGATGCCCGTGATTAACTGCCCGCATGAGCAGGTTGCAGGTCATCTAGCTGATGGTCATACGCGGATAACGCGCACCCCCTCTATCTGTCTTGTTGGCCCAGAAGGATTTGCGAATGCTGTGCCAGCTATGCTGGAAGCAGGNGGAGAACGCTCACCTGTGATTTTTGTCACTGGCTCATCAACATTAAAGCGACAGGGCGCTGGCGGTTTCAAAGAAATTGATGATGTTGCGATTGCAGCCCCGCTCGTCAAATATTCTGTGCAGATTACAGATGGGGAGCGGATCAGCGAATTTGTTGATAGGGCTTGGCACGCAGCAACAACAGGTTATCCAGGGCCAGTCCATATCAGCCTGCCTGTTGATATCATGTTTTCTTCGTTCGATGAGGATGCTGGCCGACAAGAACGTCCCTTTATCAGAACAGATAAGCCGCTACCGCGTGCCTGGCCTGATCCAACTGCGCTCTCTCATGTTATGGGGATTATAAAGGCGTCAGAACGACCGCTCATTATTGGCGGTCACGGCGTCTGGTGGTCGGGTGCAGAAGCCGCCCTTGAGAGCGCCGGCAAAATGTTACGCCTACCGGTATTCAATGTGCCATATCATTCAAAGCTGCTCGGCGAGGAGTGCGACGCCTATATGGGTCTTGCTGATTTTCATCAATATCATCCGAGCAAGCCAGCCATTCATGAAGCAGATGTCGTCATAATGATTGGCGGTAGACTTGATAATCAGATGAATTTTGGTAATCCACCTTTCTTTCAGAAAGACACAACGCTTATCTGCGTTAATGGAAGCCATGAAGAGTTAGATTATAATAGAGCGGCTGATGAAATGCTGCTCTCTGATCCGGGCGCTTTCCTTGATGCGCTGATGGGTGTGGGAAAAACATGGGACAGCTGGTTTGATCTGCAGAAGCAGCGACGCGCTGACTGGGTACAAGAATGGGAAACCCATATTGCTGCTGAAACGGCACGTGATTTAGCTGACGGGGGCAAAATGCACCCACTTCAACTCTCTCTTGATGTGCAGGCTGAAATGGGCGCCGAAGACTGGTTGATTTTTGATGGAGGCAACACCCATTT
>JGI20154J14316_10002395_pt1 | contig 15813 bp, 13 predicted proteins | sample COG_04_FD_14316 | JGI IMG/M metagenome (IMG submission 14316) | reverse complement strand
CATTTGTGACTTGAGAAACGAGAAGATCGGCTTTAAAATCCGCGGTCATTCTATGCAACGGGTACCTTACCTTCTCGTTGTGGGTGATAAAGAGAAAGAATCACGCACTGTGGCGGTTCGAACCAGAGATGGAAACGACCTAGGCAGCCTACCTCTAGACGAGGTTTGCGCCCTGTTTTCATCAGAGTCAGATCGACGCGGGCGTACTGAGTAAATAAAGCGGAGTAAAGTTTATTAAAAAAGACAGCAAGCGGGCGCGGCTTAACGACGATATAACGTCCCCCGAAGTTAGATTGGTTGCATCTGATGGCTCTCAGGTAGGCGTAGTGCCCCTGACAGAAGCCCTGGAAGCGGCACAGAAAGAGACACTGGATCTGGTAGAGATTTCGCCGGATGCCCAGCCTCCAGTCTGTAAAATCATGGATTACGGCAAGCATGTCTTTGATATTAAGAAGAAAGTAGCGCTGCAGAAGAAAAAGCAGAAGCAGACGCAAGTAAAAGAAATGAAGTTTCGACCGGGAACCGATGAGGGCGACTATCAAATTAAGTTGCGCAATCTGACTCGCTTCCTGGAGAACGGTGACAAGACCAAGATAACTCTGCGTTTTCGCGGTCGTGAAATGGCTCACCAGCAGCTCGGCATGGATATGATGAAACGAGTTGAAGCAGATCTGGAAGAACTGGCTCAGGTTGAGCAGTTTCCAAAGATGGAAGGTCGTCAAATGATTATGGTATTGGCGCCCCGAAGCAAAAAGAAGTAATAGCAAAAAAGTAGTATCTAGAAGTAGCAACAGGATGTATTCAGCGCGACCCGCGCTCAGCCATTGTTTTTGGCAGGCTGTCCGGGCGTCTCCTGTTGATTTTATAAACCTCTCATTATTGGAGAACAGAAATGCCAAAAGCTAAAGTACATAGTGGAGCTGCAAAACGCTTCAAAAAGACGGCCTCGGGCTATAAGCACAAGCATCAGCACAAGAGCCATATCCTCACCAAAATGACTACTAAGCGCAAGCGTCAGCTGCGTGGCACCAGCCTTCTTAATGCTGCTGATAAGCCTCGCGTCGATCGTATGTTGCGCAACGTTTAAGTCACTAACTAATTTTTGGTAGGAGAATAATATGCCTAGAGTAAAACGTGGTGTTGAAGCTGGTCGTCGACACAAGAAAATTTTAAAGCAAGCCAAAGGTTATTACGGAGCGCGCAGCCGCGTCTATCGTGTAGCTGTTCAGGCAGTGACTAAAGCGGGCCAATATGCGTACCGTGACCGTCGCGTAAAGAAGCGTACTTTCCGCAGACTGTGGATTGCCCGTATCAATGCTCAGTCACGTGTTGAAGGTTTATCCTACAGCCGTCTGATCAATGGTCTAAGTAAAGCCGGTATTGCACTGGATCGCCGAGTACTGGCTGATCTGGCTGTGCATGATAAAGCTGCTTTTGGTGCGGTTGTAAGCCAAGCCAAAGCCGCCCTAGCTTAATAGAGACAAGTAAAATCGCCTGGACCCGCTGTTTTTTAACAGCAGGTCATTCAAGCGAATCGAATAGGGAAGGGGCTGCCGCTCTTTCCCTATTTTTTTATCGGTAATAAGATACACAATTGAGTTGTGTGGTGAGTCAAAATGATTGAATTGGAACAGATTGCCAATGAAGCTGGAGCTGCGATTGCCGCAGCCACAGATTTGTCGGCACTGGATGATCTGCGGGTTGATTATCTGGGCAAAAAAGGTCGATTGACCGGGCTTTTAAAAGGCCTGGGGGCACTCTCCAATGAAGAGCGTCCAGCGGCAGGTGCCAAGATCAACGAGGTCAAGCAGGCGCTTCAGGGGCAGATTAACCATAAGAAATCTGAGCTTGAATCAGCGGCTCTGGATGCGCAACTGGCGGAGGAGACTATTGATGTCAGTCTGCCAGGTCGCGGTGAAGAGGTTGGCGGGCTGCACCCGGTGACTCGCACCATGGAGCGTATCGAAGCCTTCTTTACCCGCATAGGTTACGACGTAGAGACGGGCCCAGAGATTGAAGACGACTACCACAACTTTGAAGCGCTAAATATTCCCGGTCATCATCCGGCTCGCGCTATGCACGATACTTTTTATATAGATCCCAGCACGGTACTGCGAACCCATACCTCGCCAGTGCAGGTGCGCACCATGGAAAGTCAGCAGCCCCCGATCCGCATTATCTGCCCGGGCCGAGTCTATCGCTGCGATTCCGACTTGACCCACACGCCAATGTTTCACCAGGTAGAAGGTCTGGTTGTTGATAAAAACATCAGCTTTGCCGACCTTAAGGGTGTGATCGATCAGTTTTTGAAAGCCTTTTTTGAAGCGGACTTGCCAGTGCGGTTTAGGCCCTCCTATTTTCCATTTACCGAGCCTTCCGCCGAGGTGGATATTCAGTGCACCAACTGTGGCGGTGAAGGCTGCCGCGTGTGCAGCCAGACTGGCTGGCTAGAGGTAATGGGTTGCGGCATGGTACACCCCAATGTCTTTGAGAGCTGCAATGTGGATACAGAGCAATACACAGGTTTTGCCTTTGGCATGGGTGTAGAGCGCCTGGCTATGCTGCGCTACGGCGTCAATGATTTGCGATTGTTTTTTGAAAACGATCTGCGCTTTCTCAAACAATTTTAGGCTGGGGTGACTTATGAAATTTAGTGAATCCTGGTTGCGACAATCAGTTAATCCCTCGATCAGCACAGAGGATTTAGTGGCTCAGGTCACCATGGCTGGCCTGGAAGTGGATGCAGTCGATCCAGCAGCGCCGCAGATGTCTGGTGTGGTTGTGGGCGAGATACTCTCGGTTGAGCAGCACCCAGATGCAGACAAGCTGCGAGTTTGTCAGGTTGCAGGTGGCGGTGAAATTGCGCAGGTAGTCTGCGGTGCGCCCAATGCGCGCGCCGGTATTAAGGTGCCATTTGCTACCCTGGGAGCCAAGCTGCCCGGCGACTTTAAAATTAAAAAAGCCAAACTTCGAGGTGTTGAATCCTTCGGCATGCTCTGTGCCCAGACTGAATTAGACCTGGGTGATGACGCAGCTGGCCTGTGGGAGCTTCCTGCAGAGGCTTCGGTGGGCGCAGACCTTATTGAATATCTCGATCTCAATGACAATATTATTGAGGTCGATCTGACCCCTAACCGCGGAGACTGCCTGAGCATTCGTGGATTGGCTCGAGAGGTGGGGGTACTTAATCAGGCTCAGGTAACCCAGCAGAGCTGTGCTCCTGTGGCACCTACAATTGACGATAGGGTATCTGTCAGTCTTGATGCGCCCGATGGCTGTGCTCGCTATGTAGGTCGAGTTATACGGGGGTTGGATCTATCTCAGTCAACTCCCCAGTGGATGCAGGAGAGGCTGCGTCGCAGCGGTGTGCGCTCTCTTGGGCCAGCTATTGATGTGACTAACTTTGTGCTGCTCGAGCTGGGTCAGCCTATGCATGCCTTCGATCTGTCCAAGATCGACGGGGCCATTGTGGTGCGCATGGGCCGGAACGAAAATTTAAAGCTGCTGGATGAGTCGGAAGTCTCAGTGGATACAGAGACTCTGGTTATTGCTGATCAGAGCAAAGCTCTGGCCATGGCCGGTATTATGGGTGGCGATGAGTCGGCAGTTGGCGATAACACCAGCGATATCCTGTTTGAGAGCGCCTGGTTTAATCCTCTGGCCATTGCTGGCAAGGCGCGCAGCTACGGCAAGCATACGGATTCTTCTCATCGCTTTGAGCGCGGTGTGGACGCACAGCTGCAGGTAGCGGCCATAGAGAGGGCCACAGCGCTGATGCTGGAGATCTGCGGCGGAAACCCCGGGCCTGTATCTGTGACTGAGTCCGAGGCCCATTTACCTGTGCCCGCAACCATCTGCCTGCGCGACGCCCGCCTAGCTCAGCAGCTGGGCGTCTCTATCGAGCCTGCCCAGGTCGATGATATGTTGGTGCGTCTGGGTCTCAGTCTTGTAGAGCGCGACGCCTCAGGTTCCACCTGGGTAGCCCCCAGCTGGCGTTTTGACCTACAAATAGAGCAGGACCTGGTTGAAGAGGTGGCGCGTATTTATGGCTACAACAACCTGCCTACCTCTACACCCTCTATGGCTCTGGAGTTACAGGCAGACCCCGAAACTCTGCTGGGATTGCCAGCGTTCAGGCATCATCTGGTTGCTCGAGGCTACCAGGAGACTGTGACCTACAGTTTTGTGGAGCCCAGTATTCAAAAGCTGATTGACCCGCAGATAACCCCAGTTGCTCTGGCTAACCCAATCTCGGCAGATATGTCGGTTATGCGCACCAGCCTCTGGGCTGGCCTGTTAAGCACTGCAGTACACAACCTCAATCGTCAGCAGAGTCGTGTGCGCATCTTTGAAGCAGGACAGTGCTTTGTACCCGCAGGTAATAAAGACAAGAAATCTGTGTTGGGCCTGGAGCAAAATATGTCGCTGGCCGGTTTAATTTGTGGCTCGCGTACTCCCACAGGTTGGACAGGCACTAAAGAAAAAGTCGATTTCTACGATATAAAGGGAGACCTTGAGGCGCTATTAGAGTGCACAGGTCTGGGAGCCGACTTCAAATTTGAGGCCCGGCAGCATGTAGCTCTGCACCCTGGACAGTCAGCAGCGCTGACACGTCATGGCGAGCTGGTGGGCTGGGTGGGTCAGCTGCATCCGAAAATTCAGGCAGAGCTGGGTATATCCTCGGCGGTTTATCTATTTCAAGTTAATGTAGATCAAATTGCGCCAAGCAAGCTGCCTAAGTTTAAAGAAGTAAGCAAGTTCCCCGAAGTTAATCGTGATTTAGCGTTTTTTGTCGACAATGTTGTGCAGGCGGGGGAGCTGTTAACTGCTGCTGAAGCTGTGGCTGGCGATCAGCTGACAAATTTAAAGTTGTTTGACGTGTATCACAGCAAAGATGTTGAAAACAAAGGAAAAAGTGTTGCGCTAGGCTTGACGTTTCAGCACAGTTCACGCACTCTTACCGACGAAGAAATTAATCTTGCGATAGATCGGGTGATCAAAGAACTCGGAAGTAAATTTAAGGCTGAACTCAGGGGCTGACCAAAATTTTGGTCGAACTTAGAGTCTGAATTTAGGTGCTAGGAAATGGGTGCGTTGACCAAAGCTGATTTGGCAGAAATGCTATTTGACGAGCTTGGCCTCAATAAACGAGAAGCCAAGGAAATCGTAGAGATGTTTTATAGCGAAATCTGCGCTGCTCTGGAGAGCAATGACCAGGTTAAGTTATCTGGTTTTGGTAACTTTGAATTGCGCGATAAAAGTAGCCGGCCAGGTCGCAACCCGAAGACAGGTGAAGATATTCCTATTTCCGCACGACGAGTGGTGACCTTCAAGCCTGGGCAGAAGCTCAAGGCAAGAGTAGAGACCTATGCTGGAACCAAGTAACAACAACGAACTGCCAACTATCCCCGGCAAGCGCTACTTCACCATCGGTGAGGTCAGCGAGCTCTGTGCAGTTAAGCCCCATGTATTGCGTTACTGGGAACAGGAGTTTCCCAGCCTGAGCCCGGTTAAACGCCGCGGCAATCGCCGTTACTACCAGCGCCAAGATGTTGTCCTGATACGCCAAATTCGCTCTTTGCTCTATGAGCACGGGTTTACCATAGGCGGTGCCAGACAGAAACTCGAAGGCGAGTCCAGCAAACAAGAGCAAACCCCCTACAAACAGCTACTCGACCAGACTATCTCTGAACTGGAAGACCTGCTAGAGGCTCTGGGTCAAGACTGATTCAGAAGTAGCTAACTTCACCCAAAACTGTTGCATTAAAAGGCCCGATCTGTATGATTGCGCCTCACCAATCGGGGCGTAGCGCAGCCTGGTAGCGCACTACACTGGGGGTGTAGTGGTCGCAGGTTCAAATCCTGCCGTCCCGACCAATTTTTCCCGTCTACCAGGCAAATATTAGTTTTTACATCATTCTAGATGCTTTATAGAGCCTGTTTTTTATGGACTGTGTGAAGCTTACCGTTAGCTCTGTCAATGTCATTAAGCTGTAGCTCATGTGCCCCGGGATGAATAATAGCCGCCAATCCGCTACGAGAGAATATCTCAAGTTTCCCATACCCAATCCGAATCAATTGTTGAGTCGATAGCTCTTTTAAGGCCTTGCCAACAGAAACTCGAGACACTCCGAGGGAGTGTGCAAGGTCCACCTGGCGCAAATTAATAATATCTGCGCTGTCGATAGCTTTCACTGATACTCAGTATCTGTTTAGAGACTCGAGCTAAAAGAGACATTCCAAGAGTGTCCCCGATATAAGACAGCATTGTCTGAATGCGCATACAAGATACAGCCATTAAAGCCTTTGAAAAATTCAATGAGTGAGTCATTAAGTGATCAATGTTTGCTCTAGATAGCTTTTGCAAAAGTACGTCACTCTCTGCAGTCGCATCATGTATTACATTACAATTGAGGAAATAGGCGGGTTCGCCAAAAGTATGTCCTGGGCCTAGACGTGTAAGATTAAACTGTGAGCCATCTATTCCTTTTAGACCCAACTGAACTAATCCCTCATCAATAAGAAAAATATGATCAACGGGCATTCCGCGGATTTCGATGGAAGCTCCTTTTTTAAAGTAAACCGATTCCGCAATATGTCGGATTTTAGTCATGGTCTCGACGTCGATGAATGCGGTAAATTTTGAGATAGAGTAGTCGACTGGATTTAGCATAGGGTAAAAAGTAAAGTAATTAGCATTTTCTGTCAAGGTTGCTATAAGTGGTTTACTCTTAATCTCTATGTCTGATCCAACGTGCGTGTAAATAGAATCTTTTTCAGAATTATTTGGTCAGAATGCTAACTACTTTGCTTTTCATTAGTGGGTTTTATTGATACTTTTGATCAAAGGTTGAAGAGAGTTTTTAAATGAATCGTGAAGACAGTTTGCCAATTATTGTTGGTGTTGGGCAGGTTGTTGATCATTGGGATGGGCGCGATTTAGATCAGTCACCTAGCCCTATCAGCCTTATCACAGAATCTATTAAACGTGCGCAGGCTGATGCGGGCGTGTTTGATTTAGTTGAAAAAATTGATACCTTGGCAGTAGTTAGGGCGTACACCGATTCCCTACGCAAGCCTTTTGATCCCTTTGGTAAAGCTAAGAACTTCCCAGCAGCAGTTATCGAAGCAGCCTCGTTAAGCCCTAAAAGAACTATTTACTCAACGGCTGGAGGTGAGCAACCGCAATCGTTGGTGAACGAGTTATCTGAGGACATCGCCCGTGGTGATATCCGTATGGCGATGATTACCGGCGGTGAAGCGTTAGCCACTCTTAAAACTGCCTTAAAGAAACAGCTGGCTCTCGATTGGTCGTCGGAAGCGGATGCCGATATAGAAGAGCGGGGCACCCAGACTGACTTCATATCCAAGTATGAAATGGTGAATGGAATGGGTCTGCCACCGCAAACCTACGCAGCAATGGAACAGGCATTGCGCGCACGTTTGGGTATGTCTAGAGTGCAATACCTGGATTATATGGGGGGCATCTGCGCTGGCCTGTGTAAAACGGCACAGCAAAATCCCTATTCTCAGTATCCCCAAGCCAAGTCTGCGGAGTTTTTGGCTACAGCGTCAAAAGATAATTACCCTATCTGCGACCCCTACCTTAAATGGCTTATCGCACAGGATGCGGTNAACCAAGCTTCGACCTTAATTCTNACCAGTGTCGGTTATGCAAAGGAGCTGGGTATAGANCCCGATCAATGGATTTATTTGCANGGCTATTCAGATGTTAAAGAAAAACTTGTTTCAGAGCGCCCGGACCTTTCTAAATCTAAAGCACTTGAGTTAGCCATATCAGGTGCAATTAGCAGTGCAGGTATCGCGGCCGGTGATATCGCCTATCGTGATATCTACAGCTGTTTTCCGATTGTTGTGCACCTCGCATCTGAAGTGCTGGGTTTGGATCCTGTGAACGATCAGATGAGTATGACGGGTGGTTTGTCTTTTTTTGGAGGAGCAGGGAATAATTATTCTACCCATGCCATTGCAACTGTTGTTGAAAAGCTGCGTCAGGACAGACAGGCCTATGGTCTGGTACTGGCCAATGGCGGGTTTATGAGCAAACAATCTGCTGGCGTATATTCGGCAAAAATGCCGCAGGCTTGGGCCGAGATTTCCAGTGAAGCTTTGCAGACTAAAGTGGACGCGCAGCCCGAGTGCAAATTACTTAACGAAGACTGCACTGCGGTTATTGAGGCCTATACAGTACGCCATGACCGCAACGGTATTGCCCATGCCTATCTATTTGCGCGCAATGATCAAGGTCGTGTTATGGCCGTGGTACCCGCAGACCATCGCGCCACTATGCAAGCGCTGCATAAATTTGATAACCCCGTCGGTCAGGCGGTCAATATTATTCATAGAGAGGGTAAAAATATACTCTCCAACCCCCACACTTTAGGAGTTACTATGTCAGACGACTTTCTTGCCCGCGAATTTAAATATGTAGAGCTGAAAAGAGATGGTAATGTGCTTGAGATAACGTTCAATCGCCCCGAGGCTTACAATGCACTTTTCAGTGCTGCGCACTTTGAGTTGGCTGAAATCTTTGATGAGTTCGAGCGTGACCAAGATCTCTGGGTAGCTATTGTTACTGGTGCTGGAGAGAAAGCTTTTTGCAGCGGTAATGATCTTAAGGTTTCGGCGAGTGGTGGTGATATGTCTATGCCTGCCTCTGGCTTTGCAGGGCTGTGCTCGCGAACTAACCGAGAGAAGCCGGTTATTGCAGCGGTTAATGGTGTTGCCATGGGCGGTGGTCTAGAGATTGTTTTGGCCTGTGATGTGGCCATCGCAGACCCTATCGCGAGCTTTGCATTACCTGAAGTTAAGGTGGGTCTGTTTGCGGCCGCTGGCGGTTTGCAGCGTCTAACCCGCCAGATTGGTGAAAAAGCAGCCATGGAATTAATTTTAACCGGACGTAAAGTTGGCTCTGATGAAGCCTCACAGTTGGGATTGATCAATTCTATCTGTGAGGCTGGTGGCGTTATGGACGCTGCCCGAGGGCTTGCTAAAACTATTGCAGGCAATTCACCCACTTCTATAAGAGCCTCGAAGCGTGTGCTGAATGCGGTTGATAGTTTAGGTAATTGGGACAAGGCGCTTGAGCTAAGTCATAAAGAAATTGTGAAGCTTATACAATCCAAAGATACCCGGGAAGGCATGACTGCCTTTGTGCAAAAGCGAAAGCCTAACTGGGTGAACGGATAACCTATGTTAGAGTTTTCAGGAGAAGAGCGGCAAGCCATTTGCGATACCTTTGATCGATTGTTATCGGATAATGCCAACGAAGAGGCTTTGCGTAAGTTGATCGAGACTGAGTCTGGTTTTGATAATAGCCTATGGCAAAAAATGGCCGAGTTGGGGCTCACCGGTTTAATGGTTGATCCCGACTATGATGGTATTGGGGCCAATATTCAGGAAGCCGAAGCGTTGATGGAAGTCGCCGGTAAATACCTTTACAACGGTCCCTTTATTTCGTCCTGTGTTGTCGCCCCTGCATTACTCCAAGCTAGCTCTAATCTATCAATGGTTGGACCTCACCTAAAAAACATTGCCAGTGGAAATTCTATTTTTGCGATAGCGGGTTGCGGGCAAACGGGTGACTGGACTCAGCCGCCAACAGTAAATGCCATTCAGAATACTGACGGCTGGGAACTGTCAGGCCCAGCACATTTTATTACCCATGCTTTGACTGCGAGTCATTGCTTGGTGATTGCTAATGAAGGAGGGGAAAGAGCTGCCTTTTTAGTTGATATGAACGACTGTCTTGTCCCGACAAAATACCAATCCACCGACGATAGAACATTGCGCCTATCGAACATTACATTTCATGGTTCCCAAGCCCTTCGTCTGGAGAGTGTGGGTGAGAAACAGATCGACGACGCTTTGCATTTAGCACTTATCGCCTTGGCTGGAGAGCAGGTCGGTGGTATGCGCGCTATGTTTAAAATAACTATCCAATACTTGAATACACGCTTTCAGTTTGGTGAGCCCATTGGTCGTTTTCAGGCGTTGAAGCATATGGCTGCCGACCTACTTGTGGACGTAGAGTCTGCCTCGACAGTGGCCCGAATAGCTGCTCAGACTATGGCCTCCGGCTCTGGTGATAGCGAGCTCCTAACCTATCTTGCGGCTTTTACCTGTGCAGACAACTTCCGAAAAGTCACCGCAGACGCGATTCAGCTACATGGTGGCATTGCATATACCATGGAACACCCCGCGCATCTGTATTGGCGGCGCGCACAAACAGGGCAGTGGCTTTACGCCTCTTCGGACAAGCTTCGCGATCTATACCTGCTAGAGATGGAGGCAAAACTATGAGTGGAGATCTTAAAGCAAAAGTGGAAGGCTGGCTTGATGTCCATTGGGATAGCATCAATAATCGCCAGGTAGGCACTGCAATCTATGATGCTAAAACTTGGTTAGCAAAAGTGGTGGATGCAGGATATGCCACGCCAACATGGCCGGTAAAATGGTATGGTCTTGGCCTTTCTTGGAAAGAGGCGCGTGTTATTGAAGACGCTTTTCAAGCTCGCAGTGCCAAGGGCTGGGGGCGCGATCGATACCATTTGGGTGCCATTACAATCTTTAAATTAGGTAGCGATGCCTTAAAAACAGAGTTGCTCTATGAACTTCTTACTGGACCCATTTGCTGCCTACTTTATTCCGAACCAGGGGCCGGGTCGGACCTTGCTGGTGTTCGCACAAGGGCGGTAAAAGACGGCGATGGGTTTGTGGTCACTGGGCAAAAAGTCTGGACCTCAAATGCCGTAGAAGCTGAGTATGGGATGTTGCTGACGCGCACCGATATGGATGCAGCGAAACATCAGGGTATTACCTTTTTTATCTTTCCCATGAAGCAACCGGGCGTTGAAGTCCGTCCCATTAATCAGATTACCGGTGAGTCTGAATTTAATGAGGTATTTATTACTGAGGCCCGAGTTTCTGAGCGCTTTATTATTGGTGAATATAACCAGGGTTGGAAGTCTTTCCAGACTGCCATTGCCTCTGAGCGGTTAATTATGGGTCAGGGTATTACGGCTAGATTGGGGGGTACTGCGGCAGAAAAAGTGCCGGCACTGCTGCAACTGGCGCACAAGTACGGTGTATTACAAGACCCTGTTCTGAGGCAAGATGTTGCTCAGGCGTTAGCTTATCGACAGTTGAATGCTCTTAATATGCTGAGAGCCAAAGGGGAGATAATGAAAAATGGTGCGTCTTCACTGAGTTCTTTGGGTAAACTTGCTATGTCCCGTATACAGCATGGGGAGGCGCGTATTTCCGCAAAAATCCTTGGCCCTCAGGTGCTATTTAATGAAACAGAAGATGCACTGAATGCGAATTTTGATGGGGCTAAAGCCTATATGAATTCTATTGGTGGCGGCACCGATCAAATCCAGAGAAATATTATTGCGGAGCGAGTGTTGGGTTTACCAAAATCTATGGATATCAGCCGCAACATTCCCTTTAAAGACATCAAGTCGGGATAAATTATGTTCACTGTCAGAATGTTATTGTTAGCGAGCCTTTGTCCGTTGATTGGCGCCTGTTCAAACGAAGCTTCCGATCCATTAATGGATGAAAGTGAATTATTCGAAGCCGGCTCACTCGAAATCGGCTCACTCAAAACAGGCTCAATTGAATCTTCGTCACTTGAAATCGCATCTTTTAATAGTTCGGAAATACAATCTGGGCCATTATCAAGGATCATTCGGGGAGATGTAGATCTTTCGGATTTTTATAGCTATGCAGGCGCGCTACCGAAAAGTGTGGGTAGGCTAATACAGCAACAACGGCTGAGTGATCATCAGCACGTACCGGGCGCAGCAGAAAGCATCAGGCTCTTATATAGTTCTACCGATGGCATAGATGGCGAAACACCAATTGCGGTTTCAGGCAGTTTGTTTCTGCCCCNGGGCACAGCGCCCGAAGGCGGTTGGCCGTTGGTGGCTTGGACNCATGGCACGGTTGGAATAGCCGATCATTGCGCGCCGAGTTGGACGGGGTATAAGCCTTTTCATCAAAGATACTTAAAGCAATGGTTAGATCAGGGGTACGCCATCGTCGCCTCAGACTATCAGGGCTTAGGGACAGCGGGTACTCATCCCTACCTGGCGACTAAACCAGCATCATATAGTAATCTGGATATTATCCGTGCAGTTCAGTCGGCAGATTTTCCGGTGTCTGACAAAGTCGTTTTAATTGGCCAGTCTCAGGGTGCGGCAGCAGCCTTTGCAACAGCTGGTTATGCGCAAGACTATGCGCCTGAAATAGATATTCTTGGTGTTATTGCGACGGGCATTCCGATGTTTACCCCACGCACTATCGAGATTATTCAAGAAACCCGTCCCAATGATGTGGTGGACCCTATGCTCGGCTACAACTTCTTGGCGCTCACATTGGTAGAGCAGTTTAATGATGAATTCACCTACAGCGACTTTATATCAGATCTTGCTATGCCAACTGCCATGGCAGTGGATACCACCTGCCATTCTGATGTGAGGGAGTTGGTTGTGGAGAATGGATTAACTTACGACACATCGTTTAAGGTTCCACCGACGGATGCGCTTAAAGGCGCATTTGCACAGATGGGTTATCCAAGGTTTTATATCGCGGTGCCGGTCTTTATTGGTTCAGGGGTTAATGATCGAGATACGCCGCTCCGTATGCAAGGGGGTCTGGTCAAAAAAGCGTGTGTTTTGGGGACTGTTATCGAGTCGCATATTTATTCGGGCCATGATCATTTAACGGTACTTAACCACTCCACAGTCGATTCAATACCCTTTGCTCGTAATCTATTTTTAGGGCAAGCTATCGTTGGAAACTGTGATGCTCTTCCGTTCTAAAGCTTTGCTATTCTATATATAAAACATCCGTACTTTAAAATTATTATTTTGGTATTAATCTACTTTTTAATTTTAATGCTATTTAGTGTCAAAACGATTTACTATTATTCTGAAAACCTAATATGGTGGGGTTTTCGAATTATCAGTTAGGTGGCTGGGTAGTACAAAATTTTATCACGGTATATTTTACGGTATATATAGAAATACAAATAATTAAATTGTTATATAACAATAGCTTATCTAATTAATTCGGGCGGTGCCGACCCGACCAATTAAATAAAAAAGGCCACCTTTTAGGTGGCCTTTTTTATTTAACTGCCGGAACGGCGGATTTGAGCGTAAAGCGCCAGGTTCACAGATTGAGCCTGCGGCGCAATCTGGACAAGTCACAAAGCGACGCAGCCCCGCAAGGCTATTACTATCAAATCCTGCCCCACCAACGGTACCTCGATCTTCCAAATCGTCCGCAAAAGGTGGCCTTTTTTATTTAACCGCCGGAACGGCGGATTCGAGCGTAAAGCGCCAGGTTCACAGATTGAGCCTGCGGCGCAATCTGGACAAGTCGCAAAGCGANGCAGCCCCGNNGGGGNANTAATAGCCTCTTATCTCAGCTCTATCCCTGTTTGTCTTATTTTTGTGGAGGGCAACTTCGCGAGCTTGCACAATGGCGACCACAAAAAATTACCTTGCTAGCACTGATTAACAAAATAATAACTTTAGAGGGTCTCATGTTTTCAGATTACCTGTTACACCACGCCAGTAAAACTCTTATCGTTGGCATTACCGCCGCTGTACTTACGGCATGTGGCGGTGGAGGTGGCAGTGAATCTCCAGCTAGCTCCCCAGTGGCTGACACCCGGGCACCGGTGATTACTCTGAGTGGGTCATCATCAATGTCCCATGAGCAGGGCACAGAATTTATAGATCCCGGAGCCTCTGTTACCGATAATGTAGATTCAAATCTGAGCATTAGCGTAACAGGGGAGGTGAATTCTGCGGAAGCTGGTACCTATACTTTGACCTATTCCGCCACCGACAGTGCGGGCAATATTGCATCCGAAACCAGAACAGTCACCGTCGCTGATACCAGTTTACCGGCTATTACTTTGGCTGGTGACCAGGCAGTTTCTATTAACGTAGGTGATGCCTGGTCTGACGCCGGTGCTACAGCCGTGGATACCGTTGATGGCGAAGTCGCTGTAACCCGTGCGGGTGTGGTCGACAACGGCACTGCGGGCGTTTATACGCTCACCTATACAGCAACTGACGCAGCTGGCAATACAGCCAGTGAAATTAGAACAGTCACTGTCGAAGATGCCACCTCGAGCGCTGTTGTTGCCGATGATCTGCCTATTATTCAAGAAGGCGCAGCCTCAGCAGAATGGGATACTGGGCTGATTATTGTTGATGAGGCCAAAAGTTGGGGCCGATGTGAGACCGGTGTTGATGAAACCTGCCCAAGCACTAGCTGGTCAGTGGTAAGCGACTCTGAGCGCGGCGATGTGTTGCAAATTAATCATGGGGCTGACGCACAGCTCGGCTTTGTTATTGTCCAGACATCAACCCCCTACGACCTGTCTACTTATGCTGGCGGAACCATAGAGTTTGACGTCAAGATTATAAGTGGTGATAACAAGCTAACCATGAAATCGGAATGTACTTACCCCTGCGGATCGGGCGACTTTGGCCTTGGCGCTGTGGACGGCTCAGATTGGGTTGCATTATCGGTCGATGTAAATGAGCTTGTTGATCAGGGACTTAATCTATCAGCCGTAGATATTGGCTTTGCAATCTGGGCCACAGACCATGACTCTACAGTGTTTCAGGTAGATAATGTACGCTGGGTCGCCAATCCTAGCGGTCCAAGTGCAAGTTCAGGCAATACTGGCGGTACTCTCTCTGAATGGGTTAAGACCGACCCTAGTATTGGTTACCAGTCAGCAGAATCCTATGCCGGCTATACCAAAGTATTCTCTGATGAGTTTGATGGCACGGAGCTAAATACTGATGTGTGGCGCTTTGATATTGGCACTGGCAGTAATGGCTGGGGCAACAATGAGCTGGAGTACTATCGGGAAGAAAATACCTCAGTTGAAAATGGTTTGCTGGTCATCGAAGCCCGCAAGGAAACTTTTGGTGGCAGAGCCTATACGTCCTCTCGTATTAAAACCGAGGACAACTTTGCGTTTACCTACGGTAGGGTAGATGTTCGTGCTGTGGTTGCAGAGGGTAAAGGCCTGTGGTCTGCAGTCTGGATGCTGGGGCAGAGTTTCGCTGACATTAGCTGGCCGTACAGCGGAGAGATAGATATTGTAGATACCATCGGTGGTCCGGGCAATGAAGACACTGCAGTGCACAATGTCTACTGGAATGGGGGCGGTTTGAGCGCCAGCTACAATCCAGTGTCTGCAGGGACAAATCATCAACTTTCGAGTGGTCAAACTTACTCTGATAGCTTCCACGTGTTTAGTATTGAGTGGTCGGCAGACGAGATTGTTTGGTATGTGGATGATGTTCAGACTCACTCGGTATCCATTGCCGACGGTTCTGATCGTGCAGAGGCATTTAGAAACGACTTTTTCTTGATCCTGAACGTTGCCGTAGGTGGCAATTGGCCGGGCGCGCCAGTTTCTTCGACACAGTTCCCTCGCGGTATGCTGGTTGATTATGTGCGAGTGTTCCAATTGACGCCCTAAAGTTGGACGCAATATAGCAGGCTAAGCGGCAGAACAATTGCAGTTGGCCTTAAATTAATCGCCTGTATGATTTGCAGGATCAGTGGCTAGGGCTAGTGTCTCAGCCGCTGATCTATGCGGATCCTCTGTCTGTATTTCAGGGTTTTCTCATGTTTTAGCTGATGCGCTGAAGTGACGCTGAGTGGGAAGAAAAGCTGCTTAAAACTGGTCTAACCCTCCGTATTTCTGCGTAAAAGCCAATATATCACTAATTCCCAAGGCCAGAATAA
>JGI20154J14316_10002393_pt1 | contig 15830 bp, 19 predicted proteins | sample COG_04_FD_14316 | JGI IMG/M metagenome (IMG submission 14316) | reverse complement strand
GAAATTTCCTCCAAAACAGCAATAATACTTTTAGCATACAGAACCCCACTTTTTGCGATTCCGACTACATACAACGTTTTATGGTTGAAATTGGCTTCGTATATTTGATATGCAATTCTACGAGTACTGTGTTTTATCGTCTGTCCATCAACAATTAGCGTTGCATCTTTTCTCATAAATTTATTTTTGGCATACAAATTGAGTTGTACTTTTACAAAGTTATAAAGTTTTATAGTCCCAAATCAACTTAACCTTAATTTACTTATGAAAAATACTGCTATCCTGTTGTTCGTTTTTATGTCCAGCATTGTCTATGCTCAGAATAAAACAGCTGATGACTTTAATTTATCCAAGACTCGCTTAGCCGTTCAGGGTTATGATGTTGTTTCCTACTTTAAGGATGAGCCAAAAGAGGGAGACAAAGCCATTCAGTCTACTCTAGAGGGTGTTCATTATTATTTCTCTTCTCAGAAAAACAAAGCCCTTTTTGATAAAAATCCCAATCGGTATATCCCCAAGTATGGTGGCTGGTGTGCTTATGCCATGTCCAGAGGTGATACCGTTAGTATAAACCCAGAAGCCTATCTGATTCAAGACGATAGTTTGTATTTGTTTTATAAAACTCGTTTTACCAATACCATTACCAAATGGAAGAAAACGCCTAAAGATTATCAGAAAAAAGCAGATACCCATTGGAATCAGTAAACTATTTTTTTAACCCCAATGTAGCTTATGATTTTAAACAAACGATGGAGCAATTTTGAGTTTTGGCCTTTTTGGATTTTTTATATTCCAGCCTATTTTTATTGGATGTATTTAGCGATCCGAGCAAGAAAATGTACTTATTTTACAACACTCAACCCCATAATGAATAACAGCGGCGCCTTCGAAGTTTCGAAGTGGTCCTACTTATCTAAATTTCCCAAGAGTTGGATTCCAAAATCCTTTAAAACAAATACAAACTCAAGTAGTGCACAGCTGATGTTATTGATCCAGCAGCATGGTTTGGAATTCCCTTTAGTTGCAAAGCCAGATAATGCTGAGCGAGGGAAAGACGTTGCCGTAATTGATTCTATTGAGGAACTCGCTACCTATTGTAGAAATTCTCGTTTTAAGGAAGTTTTGATTCAAGAGTATTGCACACTAGAAAAAGAAGCCGGTATTTTATTTTATAAATTCCCAGATGAAAGTCGGTTCGAAATCACTTCGATTACTGAGAAAAAGTTTTGTGAGGTTATAGGAGATGGAAAACAAACCTTTGGGGAGCTGATTAAGAATAACCCACGAATTAAACACCGAGTGAAGACTTTGCGAGAAAGATTTACTTCTCATTGGAATCAGATTCTCCCCTTGGGTGAACAAAGATTAATCGAACCTATTGGGAGTCATAATTTAGGTACAGAATTCCGTGATGCTCGAATTCGAATCTCCCCTGAACTAACAACCCAATTGAAACAATGGTCGGATCAGTTGCCAGGCTTTTACTACGGCAGATTCGATATAAAGTTTACTAGTTGGGAAGCTTTGCAAAAAGGAGAAAATTTCAAGATCATTGAAGTCAACGGCGTGAATTCTGAACCGGCGCATATTTACGAGCCAACCTACAGCCTTTGGAAGGCTTATCGAGATATCTTTTACCATATGGGAATTATTTATGAAATTAGTGCGATGAATTCTACTCTTGGACATAAAACGGTCCCGCTTAAAAAATTCGCAAGTGGTATGATCCGCGTTGCAACCCTTTAATATAAAAAATGAAATATTTACATAAAACCCTCCTGCAAGATCTTACGGATCTTTGTGAAAGTCTGGAAGATCAACAATACATTCATCAGAGTAAGTTACTGAACGGTGCAACCATTGGACAACACCTTAGGCACAGTGCAGAATTTTATTTGTGTTTATTTGAGGGGGTACCTACTCAAACAGTAAATTATGACGAAAGAAAGCGCGATCTTTTAATAGAAACTGATCGAAGGTATGCGATTAAAGTACTTGCTGATTTATCGGATCAATTAATGCGAGTTCAGTCCAGTTTTACTCTACAGCTTTTTTCAAGCGAAACTGAAGCAAAAGAAAAGCCTTTTATAACTTCATTCGATCGCGAATTGTTGTATTGTTTGGATCATGCAATTCACCATCAGGCATTGATCAAAATTGGATTGAAAGAATTGGGCATAGCAGCTTTAGTAGGGGATCATTTTGGTGTAGCCTATTCTACTTTGCGATACCGCGCAGGTTTGGATACAAACTAATCTTCATTTTGATCGCTTCCCTCAGCGTAATCATCCAAGTCTCTCCTGTCTTTTTTTGTTGGCCTTCCTTCTCCCTTTTGACGGTAGTAGTCTTGAGCTAAATTTTGAAGTTCATTTTGTTTAAAAGCTGCCTTAGGTGTGGTGTTTACTCGATAAAGATCAACCAACTTGGCACCAACCCTGCTTTTTGGAATATCCAGAACATCAAGGCTGAGATTTACTTGTTCTTTCCGTAAGATGATTTTATCCATAGGGAATACTTCCCTGGAGGGTTTTACAACTTGATCGTTGACACGTACCTGCCCTTTTTTACAGGCTTTAGTAGCGATACTTCTCGATTTGAAGTAGCGAACGGCCCATAAATATTGATCAATTCTCATTTTTTAAAACTACGTTAAATTTTGATCAAAAATAAAGTAAAATTGTATCTTGCGCACCTAAAATACCCATATGTTTCATTTTTCAAAATCAGGTACACTCGCGTTGCTGCTTGCAGTTTCTTTAAGCTCTTGTGATTCCGATGATAATAATACATCTGAACCAGTAGCGTTGAGAGATTTTTCGGAACAGTTTCTAGTAGATGATGCTTTGTTGGTCGATTACTTAAGTACTCATTTTTATAATTACGAAGATTTTCCTCGAACAGAAGGTACTGAGGTAACCATTTCAATTGATACGATCTCTGGAGATAATGCTGATAAAACCCCCTTGTTTGACCAAGTACAACAACTTTCGGTTCCGATTACTGATGCCAATGGCGTTGTAACGAACCATACACTCTACTATCTGGTTGCACAACAAGGATCTGAATTAGATAAAAAGCCTTCTACAGTAGATTCTACCTATGTATCCTACAGAGGACAATTACTAACGGGTACTGTATTTGATCAAAGAAACTCGCCGGTATGGTTTGATAATTTACGCGTGGTTTCAGGTTTTCGTTATGGTCTTCAGAATTTTGCGCCCGGTACTTTCAGTCAAGACGTTGATGGAACTATTAGTTTTCAAGATTATGGGCAAGGAATTTTATTCATGCCTTCTGGCTTAGGGTATTTCTCTTCTGCTCAAGGATTAATTCCAGCATATGCCCCTATTGTTTTTACTGTTTCGGTTTATACCTCCAACATGGCCGATCATGATAATGACGGTGTCTTTTCTATTGACGAAGACCCAGATGGTGATGGTGATCCTCTTAATGACGATACCGACAATGATGGTACGCCCAATCTTCTCGACTTTGATGACGATGGCGACGGGATTTTGACTTTTAGAGAGCTAGACGTTGACAATGATGGAGTCATCGACGATACGGATAATGATGGGATACCAGATTATTTAGACGCTGATAGCTAAAGCGTGTGCTACTGACACATTCAACTTGTTTTTATGATACCAACAGACCAAAGCATTCAAGTTTTTGTTACGGGTGGAACCTTTGATAAAACCTATGATTATATCAATGGGACTTTAGACTTTAAAGAAACCCATTTACCTCAAATGTTAGATCGTAGCCGATGCAAATTGGATGTTGATGTAAAAACGCTCATGCTTTTGGATAGCTTGGAGCTTACCTCAGATCATTTCAAAACCATTATAGCGGCCTGTGAGACTTCTGAGCGAAAACGAATTGTAATTACACACGGAACCGATTGTATGGTTGATACGGCTATGAAAATAGCAACAGAAGCTAATGCAATTGAAGATAAAACCATTATCCTTACGGGTGCAATGATTCCCTATACCTTTGGAAGTTCTTCGGATGGTTTTTTTAATTTGGGTTCTGCAATGGCTTATGTGCGTGTTCTTGGTCCTGGCGTATATATTGCCATGAATGGTATGCTATTCAACTGGGATGAGGTTGAGAAAAACAAAAGCATTGGTGTGTTCGAACCTATTGCTAAAAAGAAGTAACAAACCGTTTAATCACCACCACCTGAGCGGGCTTTGAGCTCATAGGAAGCACTTAGGATGAATTGGTTTGGACGTGCATCAATTCGACCATCCACATCACTCCGTTGTCTCCCAATAGACGCACATCGTTATCGGTAAAGCCACGTTCGTAACGTATCCCCAGACCTAAACGACCAAGGAAATTCGTGTCCCAATTTGTAAACCAACTGTAAAGTTTTCTTCAATATCTGTAAGCGTGTACCTTCTACATCTTCATTTAGAATGTATTGAAAACTTGGACCAGCAAAAACGCTCAAGGGTCCGAGGATTTTATAGCCCAAGAGAATTGGAGCTTCTATTTTACTAAGTCCTATACTCTTGTTATCAAAACCGCTATTAATCTTGGTGAATTGAATTTCGGGTCTCAGATAAAAAAGGAGTAAATCAATTTTTCCGTAAGCACCAATATGATATCCAGTTTTGGAGTCAGCAGAAAGATCGGTAGCCGCAAGATCAGTATAATCTACATCGCCAAGAGAATCGTAATTCAAGCCTGCTTTTACACCAAACTCAAATTGAGCTTGAAGGAGGGAGGTAGATAAAAGAGCAAGGAAGGTTAAAGTTTTGATTGATTTATAAGACATGGTAATTTATTTTCGTTGAATAACTTTTTGAGAAGCAGTAACAATTGCTTCTTTATTTAATCCGTATTTATCCATCAATTGAGCCGGAGTACCCGATTCTCCAAAGGTATCTTGTGTAGCGACAAATTCTTGCGGTGTAGGGTGGTTTAATGCAAGTACACGAGCAACGCTTTCACCCAATCCCCCCATATAGTTGTGTTCTTCTGCCGTTACAATACAACCTGTTTTAGCAACCGATTTTATAATGATATCATCATCCAAGGGTTTGATGGTGTGTATGTTGATTACTTCAGCACGAATGCCTTGCTCATTTAAAATTTTTGCAGCCTCGAGTGCCTCCCAAACCAAATGACCAGTTGCAACTATTGTGACATCAGTTCCTTCTTGTAAAAGCAATCCTTTACCAACTTCAAATTGCTGATCTACCGGAGTGAAATTTGCAACAGAAGGCCTTCCAAAACGAAGGTAAACGGGGCCTTCAACGGCTGCAATTGCAATGGTTGCAGCTTTGGTTTGATTGTAATCACAAGTATTGATTACCGTCATTCCAGGTAGCATTTTCATCAAGCCAATGTCTTCTAAAATTTGATGTGTAGCCCCATCTTCTCCTAAAGTTACCCCTGCGTGGGAAGCACAGATTTTTACATTTTTATCAGAATAGGCAATTGATTGACGGATTTGATCATAAACTCTTCCTGTTGAAAAGTTAGCAAAAGTACCCGTAAAAGGTATTTTTCCACCAATGGTCAACCCAGCTGCAATTCCAATCATATTGGCTTCAGCAATTCCAATTTGGAAAAAGCGTTCTGGATTTTCTTTGATGAATTGATCCATTTTAAGAGATCCAATCAAATCAGCACAAAGAGCAACAACATTCGGGTTTGTTCTTCCGAGTTCAGTAAGACCAGCTCCAAATCCTGAACGCGTATCTTTTGAACCTTGATTAATATATTCTATCATAATAATTTCTTTCGTATTCCTGCAGTGCAGTGTTTAATAATCTCCTAAAGTTTCTGGATTTTGAGCTAAAGCGATAGCCAGTTGCTCGTCGTTTGGAGCTTTTCCGTGCCATGCGTGGGTATTCATCATAAAGTCAACCCCATTACCCATTTCTGTTTTTAATAAAATACAGATCGGTTTTCCTTTTCCAGTCATCGATTTTGCTTCTTTCAAAGTAGCAACAATCTCGGTTAAATCGTTTCCGTTTTCAACGGTCAGCACATCCCATCCAAAGGCAATGAATTTGGCAGAAAGATCTCCCATCGGCATTACTACATCAGTCGGCCCATCAATTTGTTTTTCGTTGAGGTCAATGGTTGCGATAAGGTTATCTACTTTTTTACCAGCAGCATACATGATTGCTTCCCAATTTTGACCTTCTTGAAGTTCTCCGTCACCTAGAAGTGTGTATACCAAATGACTGTCGTTGTTTAGTTTCTTTGCTTGAGCAGCACCTAGTGCAACCGAAAGACCTTGTCCGAGTGAACCTGAAGCCATGCGGATTCCGGGTAAACCTTCGTGAGTTGTAGGGTGTCCTTGCAGCCTCGAGTTGATCAGGCGAAAGGTGTTTAGTTCTTCTACAGGGAAGTATCCTCTATGGGCTAAAACACTATAAAAAACAGGAGAAATATGTCCGTTGGAAAGGAAGAATACATCTTCGTTTTGGCCGTTCATATCGAACCCTTCTTTGAGGTCCATTACTTCGTTATAAAGACTAACCAAAAATTCTGCGCAACCAAGGGATCCTCCAGGGTGTCCAGAATTTACTTTGTGTACCATTCGTACAATATCTCTGCGGACTTGAGAAACGGTTTGTTCTAGTGTTGTTTGTGTTTGCATGAATTTTGATAATATATAGCACAAAAATACACCTTTGTTTACGGCGAACAAACTTATCTGAAATACTTATTAACGGCTTCTTCAACATTTCACTAAAATTTAAATTGAAGCCTTTCCTTAGGGGCAAGTTCGCTATATTTGCCCATATTTTTTATTTATGAAATTTGAACGTACAGCTAGCGACCCAAACAGTAAAGCCCGTGCGGGTTCTATTACTACGGATCACGGTGTTATAGAAACTCCAATTTTTATGCCTGTGGGTACAGCTGCTACTGTAAAAGGGATACATCAACGGGATTTGGAGCAGGAAGTAAATCCCGATATCATTTTAGGAAACACCTATCATTTATATTTACGCCCCAAAACTGACATCATCCATCAAGCTGGTGGGATACATAAATTCATGAATTGGAAAAGACCCATTCTTACCGATTCAGGAGGCTATCAAGTATATTCTTTATCAGCCAATAGAAAAATAAAAGAAGAAGGGGTCAAATTCAAATCCCATGTCGATGGGTCAATGCACTTTTTTACTCCTGAAAACGTAATTGATATTCAGCGTAAAATTGGAGCGGATATCATCATGGCCTTTGACGAGTGCACGCCTTACCCTTGCGATTATCGCTATGCAAAAGCATCGATGCACATGACGCACCGTTGGTTGGAACGTTGCCTGACTCAAAACGAGAAAAGCCCCTTATTATACGATTATGCTCAAACCTTTTTTCCAATCGTTCAAGGGAGTGTATATAAAGATTTAAGAAAACAGTCGGCCGAATATATTGCAAGTAAAGGTGCTGAGGGTAATGCGATTGGCGGCCTCTCTGTAGGCGAACCAGCTGAAGAGATGTACGGTATGACTGAAATTGTTTGCGCTGTTTTACCAGAAGATAAACCCCGATATTTGATGGGAGTAGGCACACCAATCAATTTACTTGAGAATGTAGCCTTGGGTGTCGATATGTTTGACTGCGTAATGCCTACACGGAATGCCAGAAACGGGATGCTTTTTACCGCAGACGGGACCATCAATATTAAAAACAAGAAGTGGGAAGATGACTTTTCTGTCATTGATGCAGCTGGCTATACCTTTGTTGACACAGAGTATTCAAAAGCGTATCTTAGACACTTGTTTAAAGTAAATGAAATGCTTGGAAAGCAAATTGCTACCTTACATAATCTAGGTTTCTATTTGTGGTTGATGCGCGAAGCTAGAAAAAGAATCATTGCGGGAGACTTCTATAGCTGGAAAGAGCAAATGGTAAAGAACATGGATAAACGTTTATAGTTTTGTTAAAAAAAATTGACCTTTATATAATCAAACGCTACATAGGAACATTCACTGTAATGATTCTCCTATTTATTCCAATTGGGATCATGGTTGATGTAGCTGAAAAAATTGATAAGTTCAAAGAAAAAGAAGTGCCGCTCGAAGCAATCATCGATTACTATTTTGATTTCATGTGGTATTTCGGAAACCTGCTTTATCCTGTTTTTTTATTTTTAGCAATCATTTGGTTTACTTCCAAACTTGCAAATAATTCTGAAATCATTGCAATATTGAGTTCAGGAGTTTCTTTTTACAGGTATTTAAGACCCTTTCTTATCGCTGCTTCAATAATTGCACTTGCTGCTTTTTTAGCAGGAATGTATATTGTGCCACAAGCAAGTAAAGGTTTTAAAGAATTTAGCCACAAATACATCAGTCGAAAGAAAAACGACCGAACAACCTCCAACTTGTATAAACAGATTAACGACAACGAATTCATTTATGTAAGCAGTTACGATCCCAATCGAAAGCGAGGAAACAATTTCACCTTAGAACATTTTGAAGGAGAGCAAATGAAATTCAAGATTTTCGCCCAAACCATTCGATGGGTCGAGAGTGATTCAATTTTTCGATTAATCAATTACAGAAAGCGGACTTTTACAGCAAACGATGAGATTTATGAACAAGAGAACCGAAAAGACACCCTCTTTGGTTTTGAAATACAAGATCTTGCTCCTTTAAACTATTTGGCAGAAACCCTCTCACTCGGAGATTTGAATGAGTTTATTGCTGAAGAAGAGCGCAGTGGGTCAGCTTTGATTGACGTTCATTTACTCGTTCGACACAAACGGTACAGCATCCCGTTATCCGTTTTTGTATTAACCATTATTGGGGTAGCCGTTTCTTCATTTAAAAGAAGAGGGGGGATGGGAATAAATCTCGCCTTTGGAATTATCACCGGGTTTACCTTTATATTTTTCGATAAAATTTTTGGGGTTTTGGTAGACAAAACCGACATGTCTCCTGCAGTTGGAGCTTGGTTACCTTTAGGTGTTTTCGGACTCCTTGCAATCGTATTATTAGCCAATGCTAAGCGCTAGATCCAAGAGCCTGATCCACCTTCATGTCTTAGTTTTTATTTGGGGGTTTACCTCCATTTTAGGAGCATTGATTCAGAAAAATTCTTTTGAAATCGTATGGTTTCGTGTAGTAATTGCTTCTGGGTTTATCGCGACCTACTTTTTATTGTTTAAAAGAAAATTATTTAAAGTCCCACCCAAGGCAATGCCTTATTTTATTTTAGGGGGACTACTTATTTCTATCCATTGGATTTTATTTTTTCACGCCATAAAAATATCCTCTGTATCGGTAACCTTATCTGTATTATCCTCTGCATCCTTAATGACTTCGCTTTTGGAGCCACTTTTTTATAAAAGAAGAATCCGGCCCTATGAGGTCTTTTTTGGAGCCTTTGTTGTACTGGGATTGAGCATGATTTTTAAGGCAGAACAAGATGCTTCTTTAGGAATCTACATTGCCCTACTGTCAACCCTGCTGTCGGTTCTATTTACCTTGCTTAACGGGAAGTTGATTGAACACTATGAAGCAACTACAATATCTTTTTACCAATTGTTGATGGGAAGTTTGGCTCTTTCCCTGTGGTTGATTTTTACAATGGAAATTCCTGAAGACCTTTTTGTTTTTGAAAAGTACGATGCTCTGTGGATGTTCCTATTAGCCTCGATTTGTACGGCCTATGCATTTATTGCTTCTGTAGAAATAATGAAAGAACTATCACCCTATACCATTATGATTTCATTGAATATGGAACCCATTTATGCCATCTTATTTTCCATTTATATTTTTGGAGAAAAAGAAATCATGAGTTTTAATTTTTACATTGGGGTTCTTATTATTCTTGTTTCTGTAATCGGAAATGGAATTTATAAAGCACGCAAATCAAAAAAAACTAGTTCCAATTCCTAAAAATTTATACTTTAGCTCTCAAGAAAACCATTATGGAATATTTAGATTTTGAACTTCCGATTAAAGACATTGTCGAACAGCTCGATAAGTGTAAAATTATTGGAAATGAAAGCGAAATTGATGTAACTGATACCTGTGATCAGTTAGAAAAAAAACTGATTGAAACCAAGAAAGAGATATACGAGAACTTGACTGCATGGCAACGTGTGCAAATGTCCCGTCATCCTTCCAGACCCTATACCTTAGATTATATTAAAGGTATCTGTGGTGATACTTTTTTGGAATTGCATGGCGATCGTAATGTAAAAGACGATAAAGCCATGATTGGCGGTCTCGGTAAAATCGGGAATCAGTCCTTCATGTTTATCGGAACTCAAAAAGGCTACAATACAACAACCCGTAAATACCGAAACTTTGGAATGGCTAATCCAGAAGGCTACCGAAAAGCCCTTCGCTTGATGAAGTCTGCCGAAAAATTTGGAATTCCTGTTGTTACCCTTATTGATACTCCCGGTGCTTATCCGGGCTTAGAAGCAGAGGAGCGTGGTCAAGGAGAAGCGATTGCTCGTAATATTTTTGAAATGATGTCTCTTAAAGTACCGGTTATTACGGTAATAATAGGAGAAGGGGCCTCTGGAGGTGCTTTGGGAATAGGAGTAGGCGATCGGGTGTATATGCTCGAGAATACCTGGTATTCTGTAATTTCTCCTGAATCTTGTTCTTCTATACTTTGGAGAAGTTGGGAGTACAAAGAACAGGCAGCAGATTCCCTCAAATTGACTGCTACGGATATGAAAAAGTCTAAGCTAATCGATAAAATAATAAAAGAGCCTCTTGGTGGTGCTCATTATGATCGTGAGCTTACCTTTAAAATTGTTCAAGATGAAATTCTAAGAACGTTTAAAGTTTTAGACAAATTAGAAACAAAAGAATTGATTAAAGCTCGTAGAGCTAAGTACAATGAAATGGGCATCTTCAACGATTAATTTTCGCTTGTTAACAAAATAAAATAGTTATACACCTCCTTTGTTTAAATTCGTGTTATATCTCCACTTGTTTTTACAATTGAGTTTTCCAGTTTTATAATTACTTTCGATTCATGGAAAAGAGAAACCCTATTATAGCTCCAGCTGTATCAGCTGGAAACCTTGTTAATCTTGAAAGAGGAAAGCTTCCTCCTCAAGCTGTTGATTTGGAAGAGGCCGTCATAGGGGCCATGCTGATTGATAAAAAAGGGGTTGATGAGGTTATTGATATCTTACAACCAGAGGCTTTTTATAAAGAAGCTAATCAACACGTTTTTACTGCGATTCACACCTTATTCGAAACATCAGAACCAATTGATTTACTCACCGTGTCGGCTTGTTTACGGAAAATGGGCTTACTCGAAAAAGTAGGCGGTGATTTCTATCTCGTTCAACTTTCCAAGAAAGTATCTACCTCTGCCCATATCGAATTTCACGCTCGATTATTTTACAGAAATTCATTCAGCGCAGTTTGATTAAAATTTCAAACGAAATTATTGAGGACGCTTTTAAAGACTCCATTGATGTATTCGATTTGTTGGATGTTGCAGAATCGAAGCTTTACGACGTTACCCAAGGGAATATCAAGAAGTCTTCGGAAACAGCTCAAAACTTAGTTATACAGGCTAAAAAACGCTATAGAGGAGATCGCAAAGCGCGATGGCTTGAGTGGTGTTGCTACCGGCTTCGAAAAGTTAGATGCTTTAACCTCGGGTTGGCAACCTTCCGATTTGATTATTATTGCTGCACGTCCGGGTATGGGTAAAACCGCCTTGACCCTTTCGATGGCTCGAAATATTGCGGTAACAAAACAAACTCCTGTTGCTTTTTTCTCCTTAGAGATGTCTTCGGTGCAGTTAATCACACGATTGATTTCTGCAGAAACAGGACTTTCTTCGGAAAAACTAAGAACAGGAAAGCTAGCCAGTCATGAATGGGAACAACTCAATGTGAAAGTTGGTGACTTAGAACGTGCTCCTTTATTTATTGACGACACCCCATCCTTGTCTATTTTTGACTTACGCGCCAAGGCTAGGCGTTTGTCTTCTCAACACGGAATTAAACTGATCGTGGTAGATTATCTGCAGTTAATGACTGCCGGGACATCGAATAAATCAGGAAACAGAGAACAAGAAATTTCAACCATCTCGCGAAACCTCAAGGCGCTAGCCAAAGAATTGGATATCCCTGTGATAGCCCTGTCTCAATTGTCACGTGCGGTAGAAACTAGGGGAGGGACTAAGCGTCCTCTACTCTCTGACCTTCGTGAATCAGGAGCAATTGAACAAGATGCTGATATCGTTTCTTTTATTTACCGACCAGAATACTACGGTATAGACGAATGGGATGATGACGAAAGAACACCTTCTGAGGGGCAAGCCGAATTTATTGTCGCAAAACACCGTAACGGTGGATTGGATAATATACGCTTGAAGTTTATTGGTCATTTAGGAAAGTTCGATAATTTAGAAAGTTTCGACTCCCCCTTTGAGTTCCAGTCCAAAATGAACGAAGCTCCCATAAATCCCAATTCGCTTCCAAATCCAGACGATGCGTTTGGAGCTGACGATGATGATATGCCTTTTTAGTTTCAATAAATTTTTTCAGTACACTCCAAAAAAAAATCAGCCAAGTGGCTGATTTTTTTTGAGTACTAATAATGAGTAATTATTTTATTTTGTCAACGACAGCTTTGAAAGCATCTGGATGATTCATTGCTAAATCGGCTAAAACCTTACGGTTTAATTCAATTCCATTGCTCTTTACTTTACCCATAAATTGACTGTAAGACAATCCGTGAAGACGTGCTGCAGCGTTGATACGTGTAATCCAGAGCGATCTGAAGTTTCTTTTATTGGTTTTTCTATCGCGGTAAGCATAAAGCATGGCTTTGTCTACTGCGTTTTTGGCTACCGTCCATACGTTTTTACGGCGACCGAAATATCCTTTTGCTAGTTTAAGGACTTTTTTTCTGCGTGCTCTTTTGGCAACTGCGTTTACTGATCTTGGCATATTTTTTCTGTTTTGTTATAGGCGGTAGTTTAAACTACACTTTCTGATTTTGTTGCCCATAACAGGGTTAACATTTGTTTGAACCTAAGCGGAACTACGTTATTGTAAACGTAATTGCTGCTTGATACTTTTTACATCGTTTTCATGAACCAATCCCGAATGAGTCAATTTAAGCTTACGCTTTTTTGACTTCTTCGTTAAGATATGGCTCTTAAACGCATGCTTTCTTTTGATTTTACCAGTTCCGGTAAGCTTGAATCGCTTTTTGGCACTGGATTTAGTTTTCATTTTCGGCATTCTATTGTTATTAAATTAGTACTCGTTTCTTATTTCTTCTTAGGACTGATGAACATGGTCATACGTTTTCCCTCTAATCTTGGGAGTTGTTCCACTTTTCCTAGATCTTCTAGATCTTGGGCTAAACGGAGCAACAGAATTTGACCTTGTTCCTTAAAGACAATCGANCTTCCTTTGAAAAACACAAAAGCTTTAAGCTTTGCACCATCCTTCAGGAACTTCTCAGCATGCTTTTTCTTAAACTCATAATCATGCTCATCGGTTTGTGGACCAAAACGAATTTCTTTGATGATTACTTTAGTAGCTTTAGACTTAAGCGCCTTGTCTCTTTTCTTTTGCTCGTATAAAAACTTTTTATACTCAAGAATTTTACAAACAGGAGGCGTTGCATTTGGTGAAATTTCAACCAAATCTAATTCCAATTCACGCGATAACGCAAGGGCTTTGTTTAAACTATAAACGCCTACTTCCACATTATCTCCGACCAAGCGAATTTCTTGTGCGGTGATTTTTTGGTTAATCTTATGGGGATCAACTTTGATTACACGTCCTGGACGATTGGTCCTTTTTCTCCGTATTGCTATGACTCTCTTTTTTTAGTTAAACTTCAAATTTAGAAATAGTTTTATCTATTTCCGTTTTTATATTTTCAATGAAGGTAGCAGTACTGATGCTGCCTAAATCGCCTTGTTTTCGTTCGCGTACAGAAACAGTTCCGTCTGCGGCTTCTTTTTCTCCTACGATGAGCATATAGGGGAATTTACTCAATTGTGCGTCGCGGATTTTTTTACCAATAGTCTCATTTCTATTNTCCACGAGGGCGCGAATTTCGTGATTTTCCAGTTCATTTGAAACTTTTTCGGCGNATTTTTCATATTTCTCACTCACAGACAGGATAATTACCTGTTCAGGGGTCAGCCAAAGTGGAAAATTACCCCCAGTATGTTCTAATAATATGGCAATAAAACGTTCTAAACTACCAAATGGTGCTCGGTGAATCATCACCGGCCTGTGCAACTCATTATCACTCCCTTTGTAAGTAAGTTCAAAACGTTCGGGTAAATTATAATCTACCTGTATTGTTCCGAGTTGCCATTTTCTGCCTAAAGCATCTTTGACCATGAAATCGAGTTTTGGACCATAAAATGCAGCCTCTCCAGTTTCAATTACATGATCTAAGTTTTTCTCTTTAGCAGCTTTAATAATCGCTTGTTCTGCTAATTCCCAATTTTGGGTTGAACCAATATATTTTTCTGGCTTTTCTGGATCTCTAAGCGATACTTGGGCAGTAAAATCTTCAAAACCCAAAGAACTGAACACGTATAATACCAAATCGATCACCCGTTTGAATTCTTCATCCAATTGATTGGGCATACAAAAGATATGCGCATCATCCTGTGTAAACCCACGTACGCGAGTAAGGCCGTGTAGCTCTCCACTTTGCTCGTAACGGTATACGGTACCAAATTCAGCATAACGCTTAGGAAGGTCCTTATAGCTCCACTGACGAGCATTGAATATCTCGCAATGGTGCGGACAATTCATGGGTTTTAGTAAAAATGTTTCACCTTCGGCGGGAGTTTGAATTTCTTGAAAGCTATCGGCACCGTATTTTTCGTAATGACCAGAGGTCATATACAATTCTTTATTTCCAATGTGGGGAGAAATTACTTGTTCGTAGCCGGCTCTTTTTTGAGCGACTTTTAGGAAGTTTTCAAGACGCTCTCGTAAGGCTGCTCCTTTGGGCAACCAAAGAGGAAGACCTTGTCCTACTTTTTTAGAAAAAGTAAATAGATCGAGTTCTTTCCCCAGTTTCCTATGGTCTCTCTTTTTCGCTTCTTCCAAAAGTTCTAAATAAGCTGTAAGCTCTTTTTGCTTTGGAAAAGAAATCCCATAAATTCGAGTAAGCTGCGGCTTGGTTTCATCCCCCCTCCAATAAGCACCTGCTACGCTCAATAATTTTACAGCTTTGATGAATCCAGTGTGGGGTAAATGCCCCCCTCGACATAAATCCGTAAAATCGGCATGATCACAGAACGTAATGGTTCCGTCTTCTAGGTTTTCAATCAATTCAACTTTGAAGGGATTGTTTTCCTCTTTATAAAAAGATAAGGCTTCTGCCTTTGTCGACGAACGCATTTTAAATTCAAACTTCTGACGGGCAAAGGTTAAAAATTGTTCTTCCAGACCTTTCAAATCATTTTCAGAAAACGAAAGATCTCCAAAATCTACATCATAATAAAAGCCATTTTCAATAGAAGGACCAATCGTAAGCTTGGCTTTTGGATAAAGAGCTAAAATCGATTGGGCTAGTATGTGGGCAGAGGAATGCCAAAAAGCAGCTTTTCCTTCGTCATCATTCCAGGTAAAGAGCTTTAAATCTCCACTAGTATCCAGAGTAGTCGAAGCTTCAACTATGGTGTCGTTAAATCGAGCAGAAAGAACATTTCTGGCTAATCCTTCGCTAATATCTTTAGCTACATCTATGACAGTTAGCTCGTTTTCGTATTGACGAACTGATCCATCAGGAAGAGTAATTGCGATCATACTTTAATTTATAAGCTGCAAAGGTAATGTGTTGTGGGTCTAGAAACAATAACCTTCCTCATTA
>JGI20154J14316_10002391_pt1 | contig 15836 bp, 15 predicted proteins | sample COG_04_FD_14316 | JGI IMG/M metagenome (IMG submission 14316) | reverse complement strand
GACGCTTTTTAAGCATGGACCAATCTTGGAACACGACGGGCAATGACCAGCTTGAAGTCAGCCACCTGCCGCGCGGTAATTATATCCTTCATGCGCTTTTCATTGACGGAACCATACGATACAAGCACGTAGTTTTACAGTAACTTTGCGCCCAGATGGGCACGAAATGGATCTTTATCGCAATACTCGCCGTTCTCGCATTCTTACGTGTGAGCCAGCCCACATTTTTTAAACGCTGGGTTAGCGCCGATTTCGAAGGCATATCTGAACATCCACTTCAGCTCAGTACACATATTTTTCTCTGGGCCTCGATGGGGGTGTTTGGCGCAATTAGTCTTTACTACGCCGGCTATCAAGCTGATCCACTGCTGCTCACAGCCATACCCTTCTTACTTTTTCTTCGTTTTAGTTCTTCCTTTCTTCTCTTCCATCTTTTAAAAGAAGACGGGCATCGCGTGCAATGGAAATTTGGACCCATGACCGCATTATTATCGCTCTGGTATGCCCTTACCTCCGTTGTTCTCTTGATTTTGTCGCTCACAAGTGACCTCTCAGAATCGAGCAAATTGTACCTATTCCTCTCCTTTCATGTAATAGGGATGCTCTATTTCGCAATAAAACAACCAGGATTCGTTGTTTTTAAGACAATTGGAACTAGAGTTTACGCGATTTTGTACCTTTGTGCCCTTGAACTAGCCCCGTTAGTAATAGCCGTCCAATAACACACACATGACAGACACCCGAAAAGCAAAGGTGAGATCCATTCTAGTTTCACAACCAGAGCCTACCACCGAAAGTCACCCCTTTTTTACGCTGGCCGATAAACACAAGGTTGAAGTTGACTTTCGTTCTTTTATCCATGTTGAAGGTGTGAATGCATCCAACTTTAGAAAAGATAAAATTCAAATTCGCGAATACCGAAATGTCATCTTAACTTCTAAGAATGCCGTAGACCATTACTTTAGAATGTGTGAGGAGATGCGCGTACAAATCTCGCCGGATATTCGTTATTTCTGTATTTCAGAAGCCATTGCCTACTACCTGCAGAAGTATGTGGTGTATCGCAAGCGTAAGATTTACCACGGCAACTTAAAAATTGATGAGTTGATACCTACATTGAAGAAATTTAAGAACGAAAAATTCTTGATGCCTTCATCTGACAGCTTAAAACCGTCCATCCCTAATGCACTGGAATCCGCGAACATTGATTATACGCGCGCTGTATTATTCAACACCGTGGTAAGCGATTTAAGTGATCTGGAAGATGTTTTTTACGACATCTTGGTCTTCTTCTCTCCTTCAGGAATCAAATCCCTTTACGAGAATTTCCCTGATTTTAAGCAGAATAACACCGTTTAGCTTGTTTTGGTTCTACAACGCAGAAGGAAGCAGAAAACCATGGATTAATCGTGGATATTCCAGCACCGACGCCAGATGCACCTTCCATGACTAAAGCAATAAGTGATTATATCAAGGAGGTCAATAAGAAGTAAGAAAATCCTTAATTTACAAGCCCGGCGCCACGTCGGGCTTTTTTTATGCGCTTCACCTTTTCAAAAGACGAAAAACTGACCAGCTCAAAGCTGTTCGATGCCATACACAAAGAAGGAAAGACTTTAAAATCCTTTCCTTTTTCCGTGCGGTTCATCGATGCGTCCCTCGAAGCAGCGGTAGAACGACAGATAGCTGTGGTCGTTCCAAAGCGTTCCATTAAAAGTGCCGTTCACCGCAATACATTGAAAAGGCAAATGCGGGAATTATACCGCTTAAACAGACACCGGATCAAAGGTCCTTCGCAACAACAAGCTTGGTCCTTGCGTTATTTAGGTAACCGACTAAACGATTATGCTTTTTTAGAAGAAGGATTTCTAAAGTTAATCCAGAGCTACAACACGTATTATGAAGAACTCTCAAGTAAAAAGTTGGGCTAAGAAACTTCTTTTGCCTGCAATCATTGGTTGCGCGGGGTTGTTGACGAGCGCGTCAAAGGGTGACCCGTTCGAGACCAGCAAACAACTGGAAGTTTTCACCGCAGTGCTGCGGGAAGTTCAAAACGTATACGTAGACCCAGTGAGTGCGGAGCAGGCCGTTGGTAGCGCTATTGAAGGTATGCTGGAAGAATTGGACCCCTATACCGTCTACTATCCTGAAGACCAGATTGAAGATGTCCGATTGCTACAAACTGGCGAATACGGCGGAATAGGCTGTATTATTCAAAAAATAGAGGATGTGGTTCTAATATCCGACATTCACCCAGGTGGACCTGCGGACAAGGCCGGTCTATTCGTAGGTGATGTCCTGCTTTCTGTTGACGGAAAACCGCTCGAGGGGCTTCGCGTAAATGAAGTCAGCACCTTACTCAAAGGTACGCCAGCGACTGAAGTAAAGATTTCAGCCAAGCGCTTCGACTCACCCGTATTAAATTTCGTTTTCAATCGTGAAAATATTACTAAAGACGCCGTACCCTTTTATGGCATGCGTGATGACGGTGTTGCCTATATCTATCTGGAATCGTTCACTGAACAGGCGGGTAATCAAGTAAAAAAAGCAGCCTTAGAATTAAAAAAACTAGACCCAAACGCACTCATACTAGATCTGCGCGGTAACGGGGGCGGTTTATTGATGGAAGCCGTGAAAATTGTGAGTTTGTTCGTTTCCTCGAGCGATACTTTAGTTTCCACTAGAGGTCGAGGTGGCGTTGTGCAAGACGTTTACCGCACTATAGGACGCCCCATTCTACCGGAAATACCTTTGGCAGTCCTTACGGACGGATCCAGTGCTTCCGCAAGCGAGATTGTTGCCGGTGCACTGCAAGATTTAGACCGTGCCGTGGTCTTAGGTGAACCCAGTTTTGGCAAGGGATTGGTACAACAAATTCACCCCCTACCCTTTGGCGCACAGATGAAGGTTACGGTAGCAAAATACTACACGCCTTCAGGACGTTGTATACAAAAGGTGGCTTACGACCGAAACGACAAAGGGAAGCGCATCCAGAAATCGGACCAACGAACTTTTAGCACTAAAAACGGAAGAAAAGTGGTCGATGGAAACGGCATTGCCCCCGATTCATTACTCGCAAATGACTTCTACCCAGAATTTGTCGCTGCCTTGAGTGCGAAAGGTTTGGATTTAAAGTTTGCGGCGCGCGCTATTGGGAAAATGCCCGCAGATGTAAACCTCGGAAATTTTGAAATCGACGAGGCCATTTGGACCGATTTCACCAACTTCTTGAAAGAAGAAAAGTTCACCTATGAGAGCATCAGCGAAATGCGTTTGAAGGAACTGCAAGAATTGGCCGATGAGATGGACTTTATGGAAGAGAACGATTTAAATCCTGTGCTTGAGGCCATCAAAGCCCGCAAAGACAATGTTTTGCTCACAGAAGAATCGGCCATCCGCGAATACCTCTCTGATTACTTAATACAACGCAAATATTCGATGCCTGGAGCGCTAGAACGTGGGTTGCAACAAGATGAGGTCATTGCTCGTGCAGCGGAAATTTTATTGCATCCAAAGACGATGTCGGAACTATTGAGCGTTACCCTCTAAATGCAAAACCGATCTTTTCTCTTTTTCGCTGTGGCTATTGCAGCTGTGCTTTTACCCTTCGCTTTTGAGTGGCTAAGTCCACTCTACGGATTAATACTTGTCGGAATTGCGTTGGTGTTTCAAGGCGGTTGGCAACCCAACAAAATACTGCTTCTTGCAAGTGCCGCTTTCGCGGACTGGGAGTTGCTTAGTATCTGGTGGAGCGATTACCGCAATGAAGGCTGGAAAGACCTGATCATGATTGCACCGATCGTTCTCATGGGAATCTTAGTAGGCGCAAGGTCGAAAGACGTCGATTCCAAGACCTATAAAAATTGGGGGCTACTTTTTGCCTATGCGACAGTGGTGGCTTGGAGTTGGACCGTAGCCCAGAGTTTATTTCTTCACGGCTGGGTACAATACAATGAGTTAGAATTGGGTGGCCGATTAGGCATTCACTACCAAAGCCTCTACCTGCTCATTGCTGCCTTTATTCTAGAAGCGCAATTGTGGGACAGTTCCTCAAAAAAACACCAGCTTCTTAACGTATGTGCTGATCGTGTGGCTGCTCTTCGGTTGCATCATGCTAAGTGCGCGAATTCACCTTATACTATTGCCCATTTTCATTCTAGTACGCACACTTGATTTGCTCCGTGGTAAGGCGACAAATAAGAAAAAAGCAAGCCTTTGGGCTGCTGGAATCATTATAGCCATGGTGGCATTAATGGCTACTTTACCGGGCACAGCTCGAAGACTGACTGATCTAAAAAATGAATGGCGCAGTCTGGACGGAATGGTGGAAGGAAAGCAAACCAATCACCGCGTTTATTTATGGAGATACGGCTGGAATGTCGCGAAAGAATCGCCCATTATAGGACTTGGAAATGGCGCTGGAGATGAAGTTTTACACCAGGCACTTCAATCGTGCGATGCCGTCTTTTATAACAAGAAAGAACCCTATTACCTCTACGAATTCAAATACGACTTCCACAATATTATTCTACAAAACTTTGCAGAAGGAGGGATTGTCGGAGTGGCCATACTCCTCTTCTTGTTCGTGGTTGGATTCCTACAATCGCAAGGACCTTGGCGGTATGCTTGGGCACTGTTTTTCTTGACCGGGATGACAGAAAGTTTGTTGGAACGCCAGGCAGGTGTGTTCTTGCTGACGTTTTTAATCCTGCAAATACAGGCGCGGAATTCGAGCCCCGAGACCCGTTAAGATTTCATAGGAGATCGTCCCTGCATCCTTCGCCATAGCGCTGGCCGATTGTTCCGGGCCAATCAATACCGCTTCCTCTCCCGGTGCGATTTGTAGATCATCCAATGCCACCATGACCATATCCATGCAAACATTGCCCAATATCGCACAGCGTTTTCCACGAATATACACGGCACCTTTCCCTTGCGATAAACAGCGCTGCAAACCGTCTGCATAGCCCACCGGCAAGGTCGCATAACGCGTGATTGCTGTTGCCTTAAAAGCTCGCGAATACCCAAGTGTTTCTCCCGGCTGCAAAACACCCACTTGAGATACGGTGCATTTCCAAGCCAGTACTTCTTCCAATCGGCCTATACCGTCGTAAGTCCCCAGGCCATAGAGTCCTAAGCCTAAGCGAACCATCTGGTGCTGCGCCTCGGTGTGGCGGGCAATACCGTAGGAATTCAAGGCATGCCCTTTGGCGCCTGGATAGTATTGACGGATCTGATCGCAGGCAGTTTTGAATTGGGCCAATTGGGCTTTCGTAAAGGCATCCTCAGCAGGATCATTACTAGCACTTAAATGCGTCATTATTCCGGTCACCACGATGTCCTTACGCAATTGCAATACGCGCAACAATTCCTGCAGTGCAGCAGGCTTGAAGCCTAATCTATGCATCCCGGTATCCACCTTTATATGAACTTGTAAAAGGTTTTCCTGTAGTGGTCCAGCCAACCAATCTTTTAATTGATGCGGATCGAATAATTCTACCTCACAGCCCGCTTGTGCGAGCATGGGTAACTGCGCAGCCTCCGAATTCAGAACAAGTATGGGGCATTGAATGCCTTGGGCGCGAAGACTTAGCGCTTCTTGTGCAAAAGCCACTCCAAGATAGTCGATGTGCATTTCCTCTAATGCCCGAGCAACCTCAAAACTTCCGGTTCCATAACCCGAAGCCTTGACCATGGCCATCACCAAGGTATCCGCTTCCAGCTTCGCCTGAAATTTCTGAAGATTTCGGCGCATTGCACCTAAGTTAATTTCCGCCCAAGTGCTGTGATGCTGCCGGCGTAANGTTATGGCCAATTGCTCCAGCTTAAAACGGCGTTGTCCTTTTATCAGCACTGTTGTATCGNGCAAAGAAAGNCCCTCAAACGCGGTAACTAAATCACGAACCTCAGCGCGATCCTTCACCCACCAAATACGGTTCAATTCCATTTTACGCGCCATTGCCTGGGCAGCGGCAGTAAGCTCTGGCGTGGCGAGTGTGCTCAAAACAGCCCATTTTTTGGACGTGCCTTGCTGCATCATCAACTGCTCTAATGCTAATCGCAAGCTGTCTAAATCCGAGCTGTAAGTATCTTCAATCAATTTCCCGCCGTCCTTAGCTTCAATCTCTTGAAGTCGCATGGGTAAGGGTTCTAATGTTTTTAATCGCGCCAATGCTTCTGGTAATGGTACGCCCATCAGGACGGCCCCAGCCAATGCATTCATTGCGTTTTCCAAAGTGTAACCGCCGGTAAACGAGACCTCATTCAAAAGGTCCGGATCCAACTCTTCACCCGGTCCCCAAAGCAAGGCCGGCGGCGTCGGCAATCCCAACGCCTGTGCTTTGTCCCACCATTTGCGGTGCGTTGCCATACGTTCGCACCCCTCAAAGAGCAACCATTTTTCAGTAAAGTGTTCATTTTCGTCGCTAAAATGCTCAGCATGGGCATTTCCTAGATTGGTGAATACCCCCAATGCGGGGCGTAACCAGTGTGCATGGGCGCCCATCGTTCCTGGGCGATCAATTCCCACCTCAATGATGGCCTCTTCGTGTGATTCCTGGAGGTTACTCACTGCTAATGCAATGCCAAGCGTACTGTTGAAACTTCCTGGCGTACGGTGCACGTTCAGTGGCGTACCAAGCAATTGGAACAGCCATTCTTTGACAACTGTTTTTCCCGTACTACCCGTGATTGCAAGTAATGAACCAGGCAATGCATTACGCTTTTTCTTTGCCCACTCTTGCAAAACAAGCAAAGGATCCTCGTGGGTAATAAAAGCCAATTCTGGATGTGCCACTGCTCGGGCCTCCGCATCCTTACATAAAATAACCGATGCACCACGGCTAATAGCCTCTTCTATGTACTCGTGGCCGTCTGCATGCGGCGTTGTGAGGGCGATAAAACAGGAAGGAATGGCCGCGTGAATACGCCGCGAATCGAACGCAAAAGCTTCGAAAGTTTGAGCGGCATTACCGTGTAAGGTTGCTCCCGCCGTTTGTGCTATGTCAATCGCTTTCAGCAGCACCTGATGCGTCGTTCAATTGATTGTATATAACCCTACTCACCGGTTCGTATTCACCAGTTTCTCCGAGCATAAAGGTTTCATCACCAGCCACTTTTCTGTACGAGAAATGAGCGGGGCCGCCCGTTCTTCGACAGATGGCGTGGAGCTTAGTCACATATTCCGCCGTTGCGAGTAGCTGCGGCATAGGGCCAAAAGGGCGGCCCTTGAAATCTTTATCCAAACCCGCAATGACCACACGCTTGCCTTGGTTTGCAAGTGTATTTGCTACTTCTATGATACCGTCGTCAAAAAATTGCGCCTCATCAATGCCCACTACCTGCACATCATCTGCAAGCAAAAGCATGTTTGACGAACTCTCTACAGGCATCGAAGGGATCGAATTTTTATCGTGACTAACCACCTCTTGTTCGTCGTAACGTACGTCAGATACAGGTTTGAAAATTTCCACTTTCTGACCGGCGATCTGAGCACGGCGCATGCGTCGGATCAACTCTTCCGTTTTTCCGCTAAACATGGGACCACAGACAACTTCGATCCAGCCGCCTAATTGTTGGTTAAATTCTACTCCAGGTTGAAACATGAGGGGACTTTCGTGCTACATTCAAGGCATTAAAGGTAGATAATAAGATGCAGAGCCAAAGCCCTTCCCCCAGCAGAAAAGAATTAGAACAAGAATTAACTGCTTTTGCCCGTCACATCAGCGAGAAATCGGACAGTGATGCAGCCGCGACCTTGTTAGCGTTGTACCAGAAATTTAAGCTTGCTGAAATGGAATCAGAGGTACGAAGCCAGCTAGACCGTGTAGAGGAATCTATGCGTTTTGCTTTGGAAGCGCGATTAAACGCCCTCACTTCAGAAATTGAAACTCCCGAGGTTACAGTTGAAGCCGTCGAGGAAGAAGTTGCCTTGCCTGCTGAAGCCTTGCCCATGCAAGCAAATGAATCTACATCAACACCTCCGGAGGCCGTACAGCTAGAAATTCCTGCCGCATCAGAAGAGGAGATTGAACTTCATACAGAAATTTCGGATGTACCGGAGGATTTAGAAGCCATAAAGCTTGTCGTTAAGGAGGACGTTAGCAAACAACAAGAATCGCCAGGACCAACAGCAAACTTGTCTTTAGATGCCACTGCGGGCATTGAGCGCACTAAAGTAGTGCCGCTGGATGAGGCGCCGCTGCCGAAAAAAGAAGCCCCCGAAGCCACGGATAACAGTACCCTATCTGAGCGAGCGCAGCAAAGCAGTGAATCAACAAGCTTAAACGACCGCTTTGCACAGAAGGTTTTAAAATTTGGGTTGAACGATAGAATTGGTTTTGTAAAGGCCCTATTTGAAGGCAATCAGGAAGATTTTAATCGTGTTGTGAGCCAATTGAACACACTCCATTCGCTGAGCGAAGCCCATGAATTTATCGAGACCTATGTGGCTCCTGAATACAAATGGGACCAACAAGAAGAAATGGCAGAGCGCTTTATGACAGCCGTAGCCACAAAATTTAACTAACTGTGGCAGGTATACTTCACGTGGTTCCCACGCCTGTGGGGAATTTAGAGGATATGACGTTTCGTGCCATCAAGGTGCTAAAGGAATCGGACCTCATTTTAGCGGAGGACACCCGTACGACTGGAAAGTTGACCAGCCATTACGACATCGCTACGCCGAAGCAGGCGTTTCATATGCACAATGAACATAAGGTCGTAGACCGCTTTGTGGGCCAATTAACCGGTGGCGCAAACATAGCGCTGGTCAGCGATGCCGGTACACCGGGCATTAGCGATCCAGGGTTTTTATTAATTCGTGCCGCAGCCGCAGCCGGTATTGAAATCATCACCCTTCCAGGGGCAACGGCCTTTGTTCCTGCCTTGGTAAGCAGCGGTTTGCCTTGCGATACCTTTTATTTTGAAGGATTTTTACCGCCAAAAAAAGGCAGACAAACTAAATTTGAAAAAATAGCCGCATCAGACCGCACGGTGGTCCTATACGAGAGTCCGCACAAGATCATCAAGACCTTAGGACAGATCGTAGAATATTGCGGCAGCGAGCGCCCCGTGACTATTAGTCGGGAGATTTCAAAAAAGTTTGAAGAGACCCTGAGGGGAACGGCCAGCGAAGTATTGGCGATAGTTGAAGAGCGCGGCGGATTGAAAGGAGAATTGGTCCTTTGTATAGGAGCATAAAAGCTGCAACAACTAAAGCTGTTTAGTGTTAAGAGAATATGACAAAAGCCAGCATACAATCTATTACGAGTTGGATGGATCAATCCACCCAATCGCCCTTACTCATTTCTGGACCGTGTTCGGTAGAATCTCCAGAACAAGTGCTGGTTACTGCGCAACAATTAAAAGCCCATACCCCCATAAGTTTGCTGCGCGGTGGCGTTTGGAAACCCCGGACCAAACCCGGGAGTTTTGAAGGTGTTGGCGCAGAGGCCATGCAGTGGCTGATAGATGCCGGTCGTGCGATCAACACTCCCGTTACTACTGAGGTCGCAAATGCCCAACACGTAGAGATTGCTTTGAAAGCAGGTGTAGATGTTTTGTGGATAGGTGCGCGTACGACCGTAAATCCATTCTATGTGCAAGAAATTGCAGAAGCCCTGCGCGGTGTAGACATTCCCGTGCTTGTAAAAAATCCCATTCACGCTGAAATAGGGTTGTGGGCCGGTGCCATTGAGCGCTTTCGAAACTTGGGCATTAGCCATGTAGCAGCCGTCCACAGAGGATTCTTTTCTTCCTCCAAAAGTATGTACCGCAATGCTCCAGATTGGCAGCACAGTTTTGATTTACGCGCGCTATTGCCGGATATTAAAATCATCTGTGACCCCAGTCATATCGCTGGCGACCGCTCCCTAGTGAGCGAAGTCAGTCAAGTGGCCATGGATCTGGGCATGGACGGTTTAATGATCGAAAGCCACATTAGCCCTGATGATGCCTGGAGCGATGCACGCCAACAGATCAGTCCAGAGGCCGTAGGTCGTTTGATGAAGGAATTGAAGTTCCACACGAATGTCCCTATTATTACGAATGAAGAATTGGCTAAGCTGAGAGAAGAATTGGACCAATTAGACGGACAGATTGTCGATGTGCTGCGCAAACGTATGCTCATCGTTAAGGATATCGCCACCATTAAAGAACGTGAAGGAATGAGCATCTTTCATATGAAGCGTTGGATGAAACTTGTTGGCGAACACAGCAATGGCAGTGAAGCAGGACTATCTGATGCCTTTTTAAAGGAACTCTTTTCAACCATTCACAAATACAGCGTTGAACTACAAACCTCGCTGATCAAAAAGTCCAAGTAATGGTGTGGCGTCAAAAACCGCAGCCCAACCCTGGCGCCGTTCAACTGCTCGCCTCAACAGTAACTAAAGACCCACTGCTCGCGCAGTTACTGGTAGCACGCGGTATTGATTCCTTTGATGCGGCAAAGTCATTTTTCCGGCCCAGCCTTAACCACTTGCACGATCCCTACCGAATGAAGGATATGGAACGAGCCGTGGAGCGTATAGAAAAGGCCCGATTGCAACAAGAACACGTCATGATTTATGGCGACTACGATGTAGACGGCACTACCTCAGTAGCGTTGATGTGCGACTTCCTCGAGGGAAAATTCCCCATTGAGGCCTATATACCCGACCGGTACAAAGAAGGTTATGGACTTTCTTTCGACGGTATTAATCTCGCCGCTGAATTAGGTGTAACCCTGCTCATCGCATTGGATTGTGGCATTAAAGCCTTTGATCAAATTGCACATGCAAAAAGTCTGGGTATTGATATCATTGTTTGCGACCACCATCGGCCTGAGGAAGAGCTCCCAAAAGCACATGCCATACTGGATCCAAAACGACCCGACTGTTTGTACCCTTACAAAGAACTCTCTGCTTGCGGTGTCGGCTTCAAACTCTGTCAAGCTCTTTGCGAACGCTGGGGGCTACCCCACGAACCCTACCTTTATCCGCTTTTAGACCTATGTGCCGTTTCCATTGCAGCGGATATCGTTCATGTCACAGGGGAAAATAGAGTTTTAGCACATTTCGGTTTGGAGCGCCTGCGCACAAGCCAATGCCGNACCGGATTCCTTAGCCTTTTGGAAGCGGCAAAAAAAAGACCCGAAACCCTCTCGTTTAAAGATATTGGTTTTTCCATTGGACCTCGAATTAACGCTGCCGGCCGCATGGAAAGTGGCCTGCGTGCAGTGGAATTGCTCCGCTCAAAAGACAAGGAAGAACAGGATCAACTGGCCAATGCAATCAANGATTTTAATACCGATCGCCGGTCGGCCCAAGCGGAAATATTNGAAGAAGCGAAGGCCCTTNTAGATGCAGCAGCCTTTCCCAATTCCACGGTCTTATACGCACCGCATTGGCACAAAGGCGTGGTAGGTATTGTCGCTTCAAAAATGGTCGAACATTACTATAGGCCTACCATTATTCTCACTAAAAGCGGTGAAGTGTTGGCGGGATCTGCGCGAAGTGTTTTAGATTTTGACGTTTACGATGCTTTAGAAGCCTGTGAATCTCATCTGCTGCAGTTCGGGGGTCATAAATATGCTGCNGGAATGACCCTTGACGAAGCCCAATTGCCCCATTTTAAAAAAGCNTTCGAAGCGTACGTCACCGCNCATTTACCTGAGGATAAAAAACAGCGTGTTTTCTTGTACGACACTGAGGNACAGATTGATGCCATAACGGACCGATTCTATGCCATTCTCCGCCAGCTCGCCCCGCACGGACCCGAAAACGAAGCCCCNGTNTTTTTATTCAAGAATCTAATCAACGCGGGCAACACCCGCGCGGTAGGCGCTGATTCGAGTCACCTTAAGCTGCACCTGAAACAGGCAAGCGGCGGATCTGCCATCAACGGCATTGCTTTCGGCGAAGGTTCGCTAGCACCAAACTTGGCAGCCGGACAGCCTTGCGACATTCTTGCCAGTGTGGTAGAGAACCATTTCAACGGGCAAACGACCCTAGAACTTATGGTTATTGGTATTCGACTTCATTAAAGGGTACCAAAACCCTTAGTCCGGNATTTGTCTAGGGNTTTTTCACCATTTCATCGGTATATTGTGTGGCANTATACATACCCNCTACGCATGTCAAAAACCGCAACCGCCGCCAAGTTCTATCGCCTTCTTTTTTTAGGCTGTCTCACAACAACAATTAGCTGTACACAGGAAAAGGGCAACAATCTTCAAACTGAAGAACGCCTCTGGAGCATTGATTTCTTTGACGATTTTGATGCTTTTGACGACGCTAATTGGCAAGATCAACGCATTTGGGTGAATAATGAATCTCATGCCTATGTGCCTGATGGAAAGTATAATACGCGAGAAGTGAGTGACGGTTCGTTGAAAATACGCGTAGTCAAACTAGATACTCCGATCGTCAGTGATACCTATGATAAATTCGGAAACCTCCATCCTGCAACGGCGTATGTAGCTGGACGAATTTGCTCCAAAAACAGAAAAGAGTTCGTTAAAGGAAAATGGACCGCACGACTAAAACTACACTCGAGCGGACAACCCAGTCAATTTCCGGCCTGGTGGATTCTCGGTGCGCAGAACAATGAAAGTCCTGTTCAAGAAGAAAATGAAAATGTATGTTGGCCCTTATATGGCTCCGGTGAGATTGATATATTCGAGCACCACGGCGATTACACCGCTAAAGAATTTACAACGGGTGCCATTGTTAGCCTAGATTCTTGTGATAAAGGGGATTGGTGGAGCGCAAGAAAAAATATAGCAACCACACTGACGGANTACCACGAGTACAGTGTCGAATGGGATGACGCTGACCTGGTATATCGTCTAGACGGCACNGAAATTCATAGAAACATTGGCATGGGCGANACCTATTCAGAACCCATGTTCGCCATCTTAAATTATGCNAAAATCACAGACTCTGATATGACCGGATCATGGACTATGGAGGTTGATTGGGTGAAGCACGAAAAACGAAACTAGATATGAATCAATCCGTCTACACGAATCGTATAGCTTTAACCGTTGCACTTGGTGGCTTTCTTATGGGGTTTGATGCATCGGTAATCTCGGGTGTCAATAAATTTGTCCAAATTCAGTTTAATCTATCCGATCTGCAGCTAGGCTTTTCCGTGAGCTCATTGACCATTGTAGCAGCCTTGGCGATGATGTTCTCAGGTCCTTTAAGCGACAAATACGGCCGTAAATTAGTACTGAAATACTGCGCCCTAATCTTTACCGTTAGCGCTATTGGCTCGGCACTAGCCACCGGGTTTACTTCCTTTTTGATATTTCGTATGCTAGGCGGTTTGGGCGTTGGAGCATCTTTGATTGTTGCTCCCATGTACATCGCTGAAATAGCGCCAGCAAGCAAACGCGGGAGACTGGTTTCGTTTAACCAATTAAACATCGTTCTCGGAATCACAATTGCATTCTTCACGAACTATTACATTTTATCGTTGGCCGACCATACATCCAGTTGGGTGTCGAATTATGGAATCGCTGAGCACAACTGGCGTTGGATGTTAGGTATTGAAGCACTGCCGGCGATCGTTTACTTCTTTGCTTTATTCAGTGTTCCAAAAAGTCCAAGATGGCTGATGAGCAAGGGCAACGAGAATAAAGCCACAGCAGTTTTGCAAAGGTTCATTTCCGTTGAAGAAACCGCTGAAGAAATTAAGGCAATAAAAGCCGCTTTAAACAACGTTAACAGTTCAAGAAAGACACCGATAACGGAGCTTTTCAAACCCGCCATGCGCCTAGTACTGACCATCGGTATTGTGGTATCGGTATTGCAGCAAATAACCGGTATCAATGCGGTTTTCTTTTACGCACCTATGATTTTCGAACAATCGGGTATTGGCACCAATGCGTCCTTTATTCAAGCCGTTCTAGTAGGAATAACGAATCTGCTTTTCACCATTATAGCCATGGCCCTTATTGACCGATTAGGCCGAAAACCCCTGCTTATCGCCGGCGTTTCTGGCATAGTTCTCTTTATGGGTTTACTTTCCTACGGTTTTGGATCTGCCACCTATACGTTGGATACTGCCCAAGTCGCTTCTTTGGATGTAACGATTCAAAATGACTTAGCACCGATCATTGATGAGCGCTATTCCAGTGATGTTGCCTATAAATCGGCTTTACAGGAGGTTCTAGGAATGGAACAAGCAAAGATGTATGAGAGTGAGTTAATTACTGCCGCTATTCAAATGAACCCTACCCTTATCCTCATCGGTATTATTGGGTTTGTTGCTTGTTTTGCTGTTTCACTGGGACCCGTTATGTGGGTGCTCTTTTCCGAATTATTTCCATTAAAGATTCGCGGTATTGCCATCTCTTTTGTTGGCTTTATCAATTCTGCAATTTCGGCGCTCGTCCAGTTTATTTTCCCTTGGGAACTTTCTTCGCTTGGTAGTGCAACGACGTTTATGATTTATGGCCTATTCGCCTTGATCGGTCTGTTTTTCATTATTCGACTGCTCCCTGAAACCAAAGGCAAGTCGCTTGAGGCGTTAGAAAAGGAATTGGTAAAATAACTCATCCTTCAGCACGCCCGTCTTAGTGTTTTGATTTGAACTATATTTAAACGAAAGGCTTACTTAACTAGCGCCTCTTTGTTTACTTGCTTCAATCTCTATTAATGAAATTAGTTACAGCACAAACCTTTAATGATTCAGTCTCTGCACATTTGGTAAAAACAAGGCTTGAAAACGAGGGTATTGAATGTTACATCTTCGACGAGAACATCAACAACATCATGCCTATTTATGGCCAGGCGGTTGGCGGGATCAGAATTAAAATCAAGGAAGAAGATGCACCAAAGGCCAAACAATTGATCGAAGAATGGGAACAACGGCCTCATTTGAACCAAACCAACGAAACGTTAACGTGCACCTCATGTGGGTCACAAGAAATTTATGCCGGTTTTAAAAGTTTTAAAACTAGCCTTGGCTGGCTTACGCTCGCCATTTCATTTTTATTCATGATTTATCCTTTTTACTCTAAAACGGTATACCGCTGCAAGCAGTGTGGGAATGAAATGGACTTGAATAGTTAGTAAGGGCTTACCTTTGTATTGAATCGGATTACACTAAAATAGAGTAACATGGCAGAATTAGATTGGCAGACCATCAAAGAGTATGAGGAGATTACTTTCAAACAACTCAATGGTGTTGCACGGATTGCGTTTAACCGCCCTGAAGTACGCAACGCTTTCACGCCGAAAACCGTTGATGAACTTTGGGAAGCATTGATCATCTGCCACGAAAGTCAAGAGATTGGCGTAGTACTCATCACCGGCGAGGGACCGTCATCCAAAGACGGCGGTTGGGCTTTTTGTTCTGGTGGCGACCAGCGCGTGCGTTCAAACACGGGGTATAAAGGTGCAAACGGCATCAACCGATTCAATATTCTTGACGTACAACGCCAGATTCGATTCATGAATAAAGTAGTCATCGCTGTAGTGCCCGGTTGGGCAGTCGGTGGCGGTCATAGCCTACATGTAGTTTGTGACCTTACCCTAGCAAGCAAAGAACATGCTGTATTTAAACAAACTGATGCAGATGTGGCAAGCTTTGACGGCGGCTTCGGCTCTGCCTACCTCGCACGTCAAGTGGGTCAAAAGCGCGCGCGTGAAATCTTCTTCCTAGGGGCAGAATACTCTGCGCAGGAAGCCTTTGAAATGGGAATGGTCAATAAAGTTGTCCCGCACGAAGAATTAGAGCAAGTTGCGTACGATTGGGCGCAAGAGATCATGACCAAAAGCCCAACGGCGATCAAAATGCTCAAATTTGGTTTTAATCTTATTGACGACGGACTTGTTGGCCAGCAA
>JGI20154J14316_10002390_pt1 | contig 15839 bp, 10 predicted proteins | sample COG_04_FD_14316 | JGI IMG/M metagenome (IMG submission 14316) | reverse complement strand
ATTCTTTTTCACTTGGATTTATTTGATTTTCAATATTTATATAAAGCATTTCACCTTGTAACTTAAAAGATACAAAATTATTTTTCTTTTCCATTTATAAAAGATAATATATCATAAAAAAAATTTAAACTTATTTTTTGATAAAAATTAAACGATATTTAAAAAAATATTAATAGTATTACTGATGAAAAAATTAATGAATAGTGAAAAACTTTTATCGGATGAAGAAAATAGATATGTTATCTTCCCCATTCAACATGAACCTTTTTGGAAAATGTATAAAGAAGCTGAAGCTAATTTTTGGACAGCTGAAGAATTAGATTTAGAAAAAGATCTAAAAGATTTTAATAAATTAAAAGATGGAGAAAAACATTTTGTAAAAAATGTCCTTGCTTTTTTTGCTGCCAGTGATGGAATTGTAAATGAAAATCTTGTTGAGAAATTTTGTAAAGAAGTTAAAATTTTAGAAGCAAAATTCTTTTATGGTTTCCAAATTACTATGGAGAATATCCATTCCGAGACTTATTCACTACTTATTGATTCTTATATTAAAGATGAAAAAGAAAAAATTAGATTATTTAATGCAATTGATACAATCCCTAGTATTAAGAAAAAGGCAGATTGGGCTTTAAAATGGATTAATGATGATATGCCATTTGGTATTCGCATCATTGGTTTTGCTGCCGTTGAAGGTATATTCTTCTCAGGATCATTTTGTTCTATTTTTTGGTTGAAAAAGAGAGGATTAATGCCGGGATTATGTCATAGTAATGAATTAATTAGTAGAGATGAAGGATTACATACAAGATTTGCTGTTCTTATGTATCATAATTTACAAGTTAAACCTGATCCAGAACAAGTGTATGAAATAATTAAAGAAGCAGTTGTAGCAGAAAAAGAATTTATTACAGAATCATTGCCTTGTGCTTTGATTGGAATGAATAATAAATTAATGGCTCAATATATTGAGTATGTTGCCGATAGATTGTTATTGATGCTTGGTTTACAAAAAATTTATAATGTCGTAAATCCTTTTGATTGGATGGAATTAATTTCTGTTCAGGGGAAAACTAATTTCTTTGAAAAAAGAGTTGGTGAATACTCAAATGTTTCTAATCCTAATTCCGGCGGCGATAACTCTTTCGGCTTGGACGAAGAGTTTTAGTTTTTTTTCTTTTAGATTTTCTTCTTTTAGTTTTTTTCTTTTTACGTTTTTTAGATTTTCTTCTTTTAGTTTTACGTTTTGATCCGCCTGATTCAATTACTAGATCAGAAATTTCATCAAAGTAATAATCTGATGCGTGATAAGAAACTGTATCTTCTTGTGTTTCTGTAACTGTATCGACACCACACAAACCTCCACCATTATATATTCCATTTGTATTAGTATTCCTATTTTCAATCTCATCTGTTAAAATAGTGCTTAATCTACCGGCGGGTAATGCTTTGAAAGTAAGTTTTAAATTTAATAGAAGTCTTATATCTTCTTTTGTTATATTTGGGAAGTTCTGCAATTTTCTATATGGATCATGAGAATTTAAACAAACCATTAACTGTTGAACTTTACCCCTTAAAACATCTACCTTACACCTTGTTCTTAACCAATATGATCTCCATAAAAAATTTTCTGGGTCCCCTGCTGGTTTTAATTGTGGTTCATCTTTAAGTGCTTCATTTAAATCTTGTGCTTGCCAATTAGTAGTTGTATTTATTCTTACTTCGGGAGGAAAGCAACCTATAATACATATGGCATTTTGGGTGGCATTTTGGGTACTTGTTCCTTTTAATTCATATTGATAACTATATTCATAATTATCATTTAAAACAAATTTTTTTATTTGATTATAATTTTTTACTTGGAAATCATCAAGATAAAATACAACTCCATTTTTATTATATTTTTTGATGTAAGTTCCATCCCACTCATAAATACCTAAAAAACCTGGATCTGGTCCTATAAATATTTCTACATTTCTATATTGTTGTTGTTGCGGTGGCTGTATCGGATTCTGCCTTCGCAGCTCTTCCAACAATACTGAATTAGGACCAAAATATCCGCTACCACTAATAACTTGCTCAAATAATTTTTTAGGACCATTAATATTTTTATGAACATTATCAAATGGGTTTTCAAAAGCAGTCCCTCTCATTTTTAGAAATTTACCATTCATTTGACATCTCCTTAATTCAACTCCTTCTCCTAATGTTACTAAATCATTATATTCCCGACTTTGAGCTTTTACCTCTTCCTTTCTTCCAGGTCTTACAGCATTACCATGACATACAAAAAATAAAATGGCCATATATATATATTATATTATTTTAAAAATCTTTCAATATTAGATTTAGATTTATTTTTCCCTTTAGATTTTGTTTCAGGGAATTTAAGAATAAATAATCTTTTTTCTTCATCAAATTGTAAAATTTTAATATTTTTTATGATACCTGTTTCTTTATCATAAATAACATCAGAACTTTTTGTTAATTTATTTTTACTACACGCATTACTTAATAGTTTTGTACATTTTTCTATTTCTTTTTCACTTAAAGAATATTCTTCTTTAAGAGAATTTTCTACAAAATGTTTAAGTCTATTAATTTTACAACCAGTATCTAAACGTGTCCATAATTGATTATATAATTTTTCTTTCTCTATATCTATCATTTTATTGATTTCATGTTCTGATTTAACAGAACCTTGAACACTATTTGATTTGCTTCTTTTTTCAATTTCGGTCAATTGTATTGGTTTTTTGTGAATTTTTACGTTAGGATTATTTTTAAAATTAATATCATTATCATCATCATTAATATCCTCAATAACTTCGTGTAGAATATTTTTGAGATCAGACATTTATATAATATTATTAATTTCGCCTTAAATAATCAATTAAATTGTAAAATATTATATTTTATATATATTATGGATTCAGAAGAAATTACTGAAGAAATAGCACAAATGACAAATGTAATGGGTATTAATTATGTTAGACCACCTGTCCTAGATTTTAATAAATTAAGAGAAACAAATAAATATACTGAATATGAAGTTATTACAAAAAATATAACCGATCAAAGAAATCCCGGTGATGAAAATCATTTAACTAATTATATTAATTCATTTATTTATTGTTCGCCGTCCTTTAATATCAAAGTACCAAAAAAAGAATATATGATCAAAAAAGATGGAACAAAAAGATTTGCTTATGCGGTTGGAATGTTTCCTAATCCTAAAAATGGTAAAGCAAGTTATTTAGATGGTTGTATTCTTGCTGCTTTAGGATTAAAAAGACAAGGATCAAATGCTGATATTATTTGTTTTATTACACATGACATTAATGAAGAAGATAAAAAGAAATTAGAAGTTGTTTTTGATAAAGTAATGTATGTCCCGTATATTTCGCCTTATGAAATGGGTGGTACAGGTGATTTAAAAACTATTAAAATGGATCCAGGTATTTTTAAGAATTGTTCTGGTTATACAAAAATGCATCCGTATTCGCATGTATTTTTTAAGTTACATATTTTTAATCCTGCTTTATTCCCATATGAAAAAGTATGTTTTGTAGATTCAGATTTAGTCCCAATGAATTATTATGATTCATTATTTTTATTAGATTGTCCTGCTGGTTGGGTTGAATACAGAAAAAAGATTCCATATTTAGAATCATTTAATTGGGATAGATGTGATTTTTTAAAACATGGAGAAAAAATACCTAGTATATTTACCGATATTGATACACCTGCTGGTGCTGATGTGAATGCTGGATTATTATTAGTCGAGCCTAATAAAAAAGAATACGATGATATGATTAAAGAATTACAACAACCTATTGAAAAATGGATGGGAAAGAATAAATATCATAAAGGTTTCTATACATTTAATTTCGATACACCTAAGGGTAATAAATTTATAGATAGTTCATATTGTTTCCCAGAACAAAATTATTTAACAAAAAGATATTCGGGAAAATGGCATTATATTGAATTTGCCTTTCAAAGTTGGGCTTTAGATCCTTGTAATTCTTTTGGTATTCATATGGCTGCTTTTAATCCTAAACCTTGGTTTAAACAACCTAAATCGGGTGCTATTAAAATATCAAAGAAATATCAACCTTATATTAAAAGTCGTAAGAAAAAAGTAAGATTACCTATAGCCTTGAAAGAAAATACTAATATTAATTATGAAAATATTACTTTTTCTTATGAATTATTTAATGAAGTAATTGTCTGGGGATTAGTTAATTATCCTGAATTAAAAGATTTTTTTGTTCATGAAACAGAAATTCATGGTAAGAAAATATCTTTTGATGTTGATAAATTTAAACCTCTTAAACAAGGAAAAGAAGGTAAAAATGGAAAAAAACCTAGAAAAGAAGTTCAATCAATGAAATTAATAGAAATTGATGAAGATTCGCCTTATTATTATAAATTAAGTAAAACACAAAAACAAATATCAAATCTTTTAAATGATTATGATAATCATGTTGAAGATATACGTGGTAATTATTTAGAAGTCTGTAAAACCAAGATTAATTTTAAAGATGATTATAATATGAAAATTCTACAATATCCTAATTATAGAAATGCCGTTAAATTAAATCTTATGGAAGAAAAGAAAATGCCTTATGGAAAATATAAAGGTAAGGATATTGATGATTTACCAGAAGATTATGTTAAAAAAGTTCTTATTCGATCTAAATTATATTTAACAAACAGTAGATTTAGAAAAATTATTCAGAAAAGTAAATTTGGTGATCTAATTAAGAAACTTAATGCTGAAAAAGCACTATCAAAATCTAAATCAGGTGGAAAAAAAACTAAAAGAAGAAGAACTAAAAGAAGAACTAATAGAAGAACTAATAGAAAGAAAACTTATAAAGGTAAAACACCTTTTATAAAACAAGATAAATCTAAAAAAACTTTATATTATTTTTATGCTGATTATTGTGGTTATTGTAAGCGTTTTGATTCTATGTGGGAAACTCTTGAGAAAAAAATGAATGATAAAATCAATTTTGTTAAAATTGATGGTGTAAAAGATAATAACAAAAAAATGTTATTAGAATATGATATTCAGTCATTTCCTACACTTATAATGAAAGGCAGTAAAAAAAAATTTAATGATGAAAGAACAGAAGATAATATTATTCATTATTTAAAAAATTTTTAAAAAAATGTTAAATCTTTATTAGAATTACCTATTTTCTGTATTTTACTGGTTTCTATGCCTTCTATAAATGTATTTAATAATTCGCACTTACTATTGACATTTGATTGTATTTCTAACATAATTCTTATAAGATGATTAATTTGTTTCTTTAATAAGTTTAATACAAATGTATAGTTCATAAAAATATTATGAATATTTTCATTTATATCAGTTTCATCATTATTAATTTCTTTATATAATTGTATATGTTTTAATGAAATATCTAATAATAATGATAAATCAATATTACGAATTTTTTCTTTTTCATTATTTAATAAATCAATTTCTCTTTGAATATTTTCATTTACTTGTGAACATTTTCTTTGTAAATCGTCTAATGAATTTGATAGCTCAAAAACACTATATTCACCTAATTCTGATTCCGGTAACATATTTGAATAAGTTTTTTGTGTCATAAATTTTTCTTCTAATTTTTTTACAAGATTTTCATAATCATTCATTTCTTGTAATCTCGGTTGTATTCCATTAAATTGAGAACAATTATGATCACAAAATAAACAATTATCATTTTCAGTATCCCATTCATTTTTAATATGATTTAATAAATGTGTTACATTAGGTTTTAATTGTTCTTTATAAAGTTTTGATTTTATCATATGTAAAATATTTTCTAAAATTTCATGAATATTTTCTGAATTAATATTTGAATAATTTAAAAGATTTTCAAGGAAAGATATTTTATTTCCTTCATAATTCATTGGTTGATTAATTACATAATTACCATTAATAATATCATTTATCATCGATTCATAATCTGAATAAGTATATGAATCCATTTATTTAATAATATATATATTTATTTTAATTCTCCAACTAATATCACATATTCATTTTCTTGTAATAAATATTTTTCTTTGGCTTGATTAGAATGATGAACTCCAATACCTTCAAATAATTTAGTTGGAGATATTTTTACTCCTGAATTTTTCAAATAATATTTATTTGCATCCACACCTCTTAAAATAGCTGTACCTCCTGGATGTAATGGTAACCAATTAGAAATATCATATATATTCTTTTTACCATTAATTTCTAAAATAATCCATTTATCTTGTTTTAAGACTTCATGAATAGTATATTTTTTCTTAATTATTGTTTCTTGTTTTATTTCTTTTTTTAAAACTTCTTCCTTTGAGAAATTTATTTCAATCCCTTTAAATTTTATCATTTTTAAAACATCATAACATGTTTCTAATGCTCCTTCAATCCAACATTGTTTTTTAGAATAACTTTCACCTACAATATATATATTTTTATCTTTATCGGGTTTCATAATTTTTGGATATAATTTATTTAAATCATAACCTGTTTCCCACATATGAACACCAGCATATTCTTTATCCCAATTATGAACAAATAATTCTTTTGGTTTAGGTGGTTCTATGTCAAATAATGTTTTTATTTCTTTATGAATAGCTTTTATTAATGATTCTTTACCATTCATATACATTGAGTTTAACATATTTGCGTAAAAACAATCTACATAACTAATCATAATTAATCCATTTTTATAATCAATTGGTATAATATGTCTTAAATAATTATTAGTTGTTGTGCGTTTTATATCCTTAAACCAAACACCATTTTTTCCAACAGGATATTTGGCATAAATACGAAGTAAATGGATTGGTTGTACGGAATCTAAAGCTTTAAAATCTTTAAATTCATCTAATTTTTTAAGATTATATTGAGGCATAGCTAAAACTAAATTTTTATAATGATATGTATCTATTGTTGTTTCAATTTTATCATCAAATATTTTTTTTAATGAATTATTTTTTAGTATAGTTACATTTTTCTTAAAAGATAAATTTTGTTCCATTCTTTCTATAATTTGTGATAATCCATTTTGTAACATATAATAATCTGTTTTTTTAAATAAATCATCTTTAAACATTGTGATAGCAGCAAAAGCATTTAAATGGATAAATTCTGAATCATATCCAAATGAATCTTTAATAAATTCAGCTGTTTCATTATCAAAAACTTCAACAATTAATTGATAAAAAGTTATATTTTGTAAATAAGAATCTTCATAGGATGAATATTTAGTTCCTAGAATATTTAATAGAAAATATGTATCTAATTTATTTTTAGTATCATATTTTCTTATTTTTGTATCAATATCTTTTGGTAATTGTATCATTTGATCCTGAAGATCAAGTTCATTTATTAATGATATTAATTTTAAATGATTTTCATTAAATCTTGCCGCTCCAGCTTCATAAGAATAATTATCTTTTTTGATTGTATGAATTCTACCCCCTAATTTTTTTTCTTTTTCTAATAAAAGAATTTTTAAGTTTGTTTCAGATAATTTATATGCTAAAAATAAACCAGATATACCACCTCCAACGATTACTAAATCATAATTAGTACAAAATAAAGACATATTATATTATAACAATATAAAATTTTAATATATTTTACTAATTATATGAGTATATGTTTATTAGGTGATTTTGGTACAGCTGATATTCATCAAAAAATAGTGGCCGGTAATATTGTATCTCATATTAAATCTAAAAAAATTAAATTTATTTGCGGATTAGGTGATAATATTTATGAAGGTGGTGTAAAATCTATTGATGATAAGAAATTTATTTCTCATTTTGAAGAACCCTATAAAGATATTAAACTTAAATTTTACCATTGTTTAGGAAATCATGATTATGGACAAATACTTTTTAATCATATTATACCCGTTGATTATAAGTATCAAATAGAATATACAAAACATTCTGATAAATGGTATTTACCTAAAAGATATTATCATTATACAAAAGTTGTAAATGGTGTGAAAATAAACTTTTTTGTCCTTGATACAAATATTGATTTAATGAAAGATTATGAAATAATGAAACAACTTAAATATTTTAAAGATAAAATTAAAAAAGCTAAGGGTGATTGGAATATACTTTATGGTCATCATACATATCGTTCTATATCCGGACATGGTAATGCTGAACCCCTTTTAGAAAATTTTTTAAATGCGTTATTTTCTTATGAAAAGATAGATCTTTATATGTGTGGTCATGATCATACAAAACAATATATTCAGAAAAATAATGATAATAAAAAATTACATATTATTGTTTGCGGTTCAGGAGGAAAACCATATGATTATGTTACTAATTTACAAAATATGAAAGATAGTAAATTAATGTTTTCTTCAACTAATTTAGGTCATGCTCTAATAAAACCAAGTAAACAATATTTACATATAGATTTTTTTGATGATAAAAATAATTCTGAATATAACTTTAAAATTCAAAAATAAATATATTTATTATTATAAATGACTTGTGCTGATTTACCATTCACTACTGCCTATCATCATGATTTGGGTGATATGATTTCACCGGGACAACCAGCATTGGTAACTGGTTATGCTGGGGGGGGTAAAAGAAAACATGGTGGGTATCCCCAATGGTTCGATAAAGTTCCAAAAAAAATGTCTAGGAAACAATATTTAAAAAATCTTGAGAAAAAAAGAAAATTAAGAGAGAAAAAAACTATGAAAAGATCTATGAAAAGATCTAGAAAATCTATGAAAAGATCTAGAAAATCTATGAAAAGATCTAGAAAATCTATGAAAAGATCTAGAAAATCTATGAAAAGATCTAGAAAATCCTGACGACGCCGACCATCACCCACAACCCAGTCATAAGGTGAGAGAAAGAAAAAACGCTACATTGGTCGCGCAGCACCGGACTTATGCGTTCTGCTAGAAGATCTAGAAGATAATTTTTTAGAATCATTTTCATATTTTCTTATAAATTCACCTATTTCTATCTAAATTTAATATAGCCATTTCTATTTCCAGATATATCTTTTTACAAGTAATTTTTGTAATATATAAATATTTGTAATTAATCTTTTAAAGTTTCTTTCATAAAAGATATTTAAATTATTTTATTTTTTTTAAATATTATATAATATATAATAACATGAAAAGGCGAACACAAAAAAAAAGGAATACTTTTCAGAAAAAGAGAACCCCTAGAAAGTCTGATAAAACTAGAAAGAAACAAAGAGTTTCAAGAAAAAGTTCTAGAAAAAGTTCTAGAAAAAGTTCTAGAAAAACAAAGAAAAAAATGAAAAATACTAGAAAAAAGGTTCAAGATGGTGGAGGAGATAATATAGTTACTATACTTGATATTTTATTATCGAAAGATGTAATTAATATTTTACCAACAACACAAGTTTTTGATTACAATAAATTAGATCGTTATTTACATATGATTGATGTTGATACATTAAAAGATATTGTTTTAAGTAACAATTATTTTAGAAAATCACCCACTATTCAAAGTATATTTAAATACACATCTGAAGAATTACAAGATCCTAATAAAATTAAGTTTGAGATAGAAAATGTTGATTGTCAAGACTTAATAAATGATAGAAATATGAGTGTAAAAAAATTATTTTTATACCTTTTTGAATGTAATAAAGATGTGTTTATTAAAGAAAATGTAAATTGGTTTAGAGTGATATGTGGTTTTGATCAGTTAGATGAAACTTTTGAATATAATGTAATGAAAGAATTAGTTGAGATGGGTGTATTTATTAAGTTTGATGAAATAAAAGAAAAAATTAAATTATTAGAAGAAAATTTAGATTTTAAACTTATTATTAAAAAACGTATTCATAGTTGTGCAAACAAACCCAGAGATTTCTTTGATAATATTTTTGGCGGAATCTCATTTAAATCATTTAATAATTGTGATAAAAATCAAAAACAAGGGGTACTTTATTTATATGATGAATATCAAAGATTTTTAACAAAAGATATTTATGAAGAATTATCAAAATTAGATAAAGTTAAAATATTAATCTTCTGTGAAATAAGACAACATTTATTATCTAAATATTTATCCCTTGAAATGGTAAGATTAAAAGATAAAAAAGTTAATAAAGTTAAAAGTATTTTGGAAAATATCTATAAATTAGATAAAGATATTGTTAAAGAAAATGATAATAAATTAAATGAATTTAAAGTCAAATCTAATAATGAAAATGTTCTTAAGAAAGAATTAAAGAAAATAGAAGATAAAGTTGAAATGCCAACAGATAATATTAAATCTGAAGAACAAGAAATTATGGATAAAATGGCCGAACAAAAAGAAAAATCAGATAAAGAAAAAGGCGGTTTTGATGAATTTAATGTTGATACCGATAAAAAAATAAATAAATCTGGCGGAGGGAATCTTTTCCCTCCACCAGCCGCTGTGCCTGCTCCTGCTTCCGAGCTTACACCTGCTCCTGCTGAGCTTACACCTGCTGTGCCTGCTCCTGCTTCCGAGCTTACACCTGCTCCTGCTGAGCTTACACCTGCTGCGCCTGCTCCTGCTGCCGAAGTTTTTGCCGCAAGAAGAACACTTGCCCCTGCTTCTGAACTTACACCTGCTCCTGCTGAGCTTACACCTTCAGCACCAGCATTAGACAAACTTTTCTCAGCTAAGCCTCTGCCGGAAGATCCGCCGGCAGAAGATCCACTGGCAGAAGATCCACTGGCAGATCTTCCGGCAAAAGATCTTATGGCTGAACCTGCTACTGATAGTTCTTCTAATGGATCAGATAATTTAAGTAGCTTATTCTCAACTGATTCCACACCTTCAACAGAAGATTCATCTGATGCATCAGAACTTAAAGAAGAAGTATCATTAATTTCAGATGGTTTAACAGGAATACCTGAAATGGACGAAGAAAAATTAGATTTAGATGAAAAACTAGGTGTTCCTAAAAAGATTATACCAGACGCTGAAAAAAAAGTTGTAACACATGAAATATATAATAATTGTAAAACAATGCAAAATAAATTCCATAATTCTAAATTGGTTCATTCTGATGATTTAGAAAAAATAGATAGTTGTGAAAAAATTGGTTTAGATATATTTATACCGCCTTATTAAATTATTCTATTGAAAACTTAAAGTCATCATCCATACAGTCTTCATCTTCATCTTCTTGTAATAATGTATCTATATTATTATCAGAAACTTCAATATAATCATCTTCTGTTTCACCGATACTATCTAATTCTCTTAATAATTTTTCTTCATCAAGTAAGATATCACACATACCAGTCCCTGATTTAATTAATTGTCCAAGCATAATATTTGATGATACTCCATTCAGATGGTCTACCTCACCGAAAATACCAGCACTAATTAATTGATCTGTTGTATCCTCAAAAGAACATTTACCAAGTGGTCCAGTATCACCAACTTTAATACCTTGACGATTAATAGGTGTTAATACACCCTTATTTGTCATAATATCACAAAGCAGACCAATATGTCTAATATTAATATATTCCTCAAATAGATCTTCCATTTGTTCAATTAATAAATCTCTAGCAGCTTCTATACCAAATGTTTTATTCATTTCATGTATATCATTAGAATATGTATTAATAATATCTACATATTGAGAATTTAATACTTCAAGTATATTTGTTCCATCTGTATCAAATACCCATACTTTAACTTCTTCTTTCATTTTTGAGATTTCAGCTTTATCTTTTGATTTGTCATCTTTCATTTTCTTATATTTCTCAATCATTTCCATATTATATTCCATTTCTATTTTCTTATATGCGACTTCTTCATCCATTGCTATATTTGTAATACCCTTAATACCTTTGATAACAACATTATTTAAAAGTCCTTCTTCGATATTTTTAAATGTAGAGATAATATCGGATTGATCCAATAACCCATTTAATCCTTGTTTGCTACTTTTAATATCAGCAAGAATAGTAATTCTACCTATAAGTTCTTTAGAATTATCATCTGAAAATACAAATCCAATTCTTTCTGGATCATAAGCCATCAAAGAAAGATAAACATCTTCCATAATGATACTCTTTTCCATCATTTTTTCTTTCTGAAAGGTAAAACGAATTACCCAAGGTGAAGCTTCACAATCATCCGTATTTTCATTAAGATCTATAAATTCTTTATAAATAGACAATATTTCTTTATCATCTGTAATTTCCGTTTCAAATAATGTATTTGTTGGATCATAATAAATTTCACTCTTTTCAACAATATCCTTCAACATAGTATATTCTAAAGCATTCTTTACAAATTCTGCTTTATTTTGATTTACATTATTATATTCTTCTTTTAGATATATCTTTGTACTAGGGGATTTAAGGTTTTGAGTAACATGAAGTAATTCTTTCAATCTAGGAATACCTCTTGTTACATTTGATTTAGAAGAAACACCAGCATAATGGAAAGTATTAAGAGTCATTTGTGTTGCTGGTTCTCCAATACTTTGAGCAGCTAATGCTCCTACCATTTCACCAGGAGAAATCTTAGATGTTTCAAAAATCTTTTCGATTTCAGTAACAATTTTTTCATATTCATTTTCTTGAATACGATGATTCATTATTAAATTCTTAGGATGTAAATGAATATCAATCAAAATATGAATCATTTTATTGTTCTCAAAATTATCAGTTAATTTAAGTTTCGCTTTCAAAATTTCATTTCTTTCAAGAATTTCGATTGGAGTAATATTTGATTTTGTAACATTTTTTACACAAAGATTTTCAGTAATTCTCTTAATATGAATTGGATAAAATATATTATTTTCAATATTTCTCATTTTAAATATTTCTTGTAAGAGATATTCTTTATGTTCAAGAATTGTAAATAAACTTTTAAGATATATTTCATCTTTTGTTTTTAATTCCCTTATTAATTCTTTCTTTAGAATTGAAGACCAATTTGTGCTATCATCGAAATAATAATTCTTGATAATCTTTTCAGTTGATAATTTAATAATTTCTAATGGCTGAGATTCAACAAATGTAGCATCCATACCATCATCTCCATACATAAATTGAATAATTGATCCCGAAGAATTTCTAACCGAATAATCATAATTTACTTTAAGATCTTCCATCAATTTCATAATTTTTCTTTGAATATAACCTGTTTCAGATGTTTTACATGCTGTATCAATTAAACCTTCTCTACCACCCATAGCATGAAAGAAGAATTCTTGCGGGGTTTGTCCACTAATAAATGAATTTTCAACAAAACCCCTTGCTTCTGGTGAATCATCAAATTTATTGTAATGCGGCAAAGTTCTCTTATTATAACCATATGGAATTCTCTTACCATCTACATTTTGTTGTCCTAAACAAGCTAAGATTTGACCAATATTTGTTGGCTTACCCTTAGAACCACAATTAACCATATTAGTTGCTCTATTTTTTTCATCAAGATTTGATAATCCTAGTTTACCAGTTTCATTTAGAGTTTTATTAAGTAAAGCATTTACTTTACCTTCAAAGAATTCACTATTACTTTGACCACTATGATTCTCAAAGATATTTAAATGAATTTCTTGCTGAATTTCTTCAATTTCACCCTTTCTTTTTTGTATCAAATCGTTGATTTTAGTATTTGTATCTTCATCGGCAATCATATCTCCAATACCAATGGAAAATCCTTCTATCATTAAAGTATTACAAGCTAGTTTTTGTAAATCATCTATAAATTCTTTAGTTCTTTTAGGTGAAACATCATTAAATATTGTATGAATAAAACCCTTTGATGTTTTTGTAAATACACCCTTATCAAGTGCCCCTGATTTTAGTTCGCCTTTTTCAACAACTACTTTATTTAATGTATCATTCTTATTATTATCATAAGAAGCATTTTCCATTGTTAAATTAATATGTTCGGGTATAATTGATGATGTAATTTTCTTACCACTCCAAAATTTAACACCATTAATTTCATATGATGGTTCGGGTATAAATCCTATAAATGTTGAACATTCACATATAATATTCATCATTTGCTGTTTTGTAAAATATTGTGTTTCATCAATAATTTCTTTTACTGAATCTTCACTACCCTTCTGAATAGGATAAATATTTGTATTATTAGAATAATACAATCCATCATTCAATTTAGGAATATATTTAATAGTTTCCCCCTTAGTTAGTTTATTAATACCTAAAAGTGTATCCTGAACAATTGTAATAATAGGTTTGTTTTCTCTTGGTGAAATAATTTGATTATTGACAGAAGCAATATTCATTAATTCGACACGTGAAGCAATTGACTGTGGAGCATGCATATTCATTTCATCTCCATCAAAATCAGCATTATAAGGTGGCGTTACACTAACATTTAGACGAAATGTATTACCCTTCATACATCTAACTCTATGTGCCATCATACTCATTTTATGAAGTGAGGGTTGCCTATTAAACAATACATAATCACCATTCAATAAATGTCTATTTACAATATCCCCATTTTCTAAAAATATATCTTTCTTATTTAAATCATTAATAGTCTTTGTAATATCACCTTTTTGAACACTCTTTGCTCCTGGCCACTTATTAGGTCCGTTTTCAATATAAACAGTTAAATTTTCTTTATTAAAATCATTCACTATTTCAGGATAGGTTAAATTCTTAGCAATCACAAATGGAACACCAAGTTCATCTAATTCTATATTAGGATCAGGAGTAATTACACTTCTTCCACTAAAATCAACTCTTTTACCCATAAGATTATTTCTAATACGACCATCTTTACCTTTTAATCTTTGTCTAATAGCCTTTAATGGTCTGCCGGATCTATGACATGATTGTGCTATATTAGGCAAATCATTATCAACTAATGTAGCAATATGATACTGAAGAACTTTTGTCCAATCATCGATGACAGCCATAGTACTTTCAGAATTAATCTTATTTTTTAAAGTGTTATTACATTTAATAATATCACTTAATTTATGTGTTAGATCATCTTCGGATCTTTGAGAATCATCTTGTTTAACACTCGGTCTAACAGAAGGTGGAGGGACAGGTAGAACCGAACAAATTAACCATTCGGGTCTACACCATAATTCAGAAAATCCCAAATATCTACAATCTTCATCTGTTATTTTCTCAAAAATATCTTTTACTTGCTCAACCTTTAAATATTGTGTAATATCTTCACCCTCAACATTCTTCCATATAGCTTTAATTCCATCAACACCGTCTAATTTATAACTGGGTTGTAAACAACCACAACCATAATCATTTTCTTGACCGCATCTTGACATTTTTTGAGATGCTTGATATAATTCGGTCCATCTAATTTTATTAGGCTTTTTAAACATATTCTGAATCTGAATATCTTCTTTATTAACCAATAATTTAGAACATCTGAAACACACACATTTCAAAATCTTAAGTGTATAGTTTATTAAATGATAATTATAAACTGGTCTGGCTAATTCAATATGACCAAAATGACCTGGACAATGAATATTATTTTGACCACATGTTCCACAAATTTTACCCATATCTGTTGTTCCCATTCTAATATCGAATAAACCTTTAATACAAGGCATATCTTTATCAAATGTATCATGTTTTGTTACTTCAACAACGGATCTTTTCTTAATTTCTTTTGGAGACATAATACTAAATTGAACACCGGTGACTTTTTTTGTTTCTGGTTCATTCTGATTATCCATATTATATTATTATTATATTTTATTTAATGTTTTTAATATCTTTTTCAAATTTTTAAAAACAAAATCAAATTTATAAATTTGAAAAAATATTAAAATA
>JGI20154J14316_10002388_pt1 | contig 15844 bp, 12 predicted proteins | sample COG_04_FD_14316 | JGI IMG/M metagenome (IMG submission 14316) | reverse complement strand
AGGCTTCGGAATGAGCAACAGCGATTTCGCGCTTGCAACCGAGCTCAAAGGCTCTGAACAGTCTAAGGCGCTGTGTGACAGCAAGATCGACGCAATGGTCTATGCTATGAGCCATCCTGCGGCCGCGTTAAAAGAACTGGCCACAACTTGCGACGTATCGCTGGTCTCTGTGATCGGGGGCCGATCGACAAGCTGAGTGCAGACAATGCCTTTTACCGCACCGCCACTGTCCCCGGTGGCATACATAAAGACACAGATGCCACCATCACAACTTTTAGGGCTGGTACAACCTTCATCACGCCGACTGAGGTCTCTGAAAGGCGCTGTATACGTTGGTCAAAGGCGTATTTAACAACTTTGTAGATTTTAAAAGCTGCACCCCATATTTGCCAACCTAGAAAAGGTGCAGATGATCAAAGAGGGTCTGTCAGCGCCTTTACATGCCGGCGCAGTCAAATATTACAAAGAACGTGACTGGATGAAACAAAACATCCTAAGCGCCATTCAGGCGCGCAAATGCGCGGCTCTTTCGGAGTAACAATCGGAAAAGCCCTGCATTTTCAAAAACGCCCATTATAACAGATCATCCCTATTCAGCGTCTAAAATGGTCGCATCGGTAGAGATCGGCGTCCAAACACCGCAGGGTCCGGCAAGGCAGTTCGTACTGTCTCTGGCCTTTGAGTGGTCTGCGTTTCAGTTCTGCATCACCTCTTGCATTCTGTTTTTTCACAGCAAACATCTATCCTTTAATCTGGTATTTAACCATGAGGCACGCCAGTACCCTCTGATCTTTGCCCTTATTCTGGCGATGCTGACCTATCCGCTTTTCAAATCCAGTCCCCGCGATAAAACCCCTCTAACCGACCAGACGTGGCTGCGCTGACCTTGGTCAGTTGCCTGTCTTTATTATTTAATAAAAATGTGGTGTCCAACCGCGCCAGATTGCCAACCACCGCAGATATAGCCGTGTCGACAAGTGGCATTTTATGTCTTGCCATCGTGATATTCAAGGCGCTTAGCCTGCCGCTGGTGATCTCCGCCACAATCTTTTTAAACTAAGTATTCTTGGGCTACATGTCGTTAAGCCCGACGCAATCCAGTGGAAAAGCGTCTTGTTCGGCAAAGCCAGTTGGTATTTCTGGATGCAGACCAAAAGCATGTTCGGCGTTGTCGCGGGGCGTCTCGGCGTCAATAATTTTTCTATTTGTGCTGTTCGGCGCAGTTAAAAATAACTTGCGCTGGCATTTATTTTATCAAGCACGGCTTCGCGTCATTGGGCCACCTTGCGCAGTGGTCCGGCAAAAGCGGCCTCAGCCGCCTCAGGGCTTTGTTTGGGCTCGACTATCGCCAATGTGGCAACCACGAGCCCCTTTATCAAACACACCGACTTTACGCCTGAGCGCGCCGGTGCGGTTGACGTGATCTCCTCAACCAACGCCCAACTCACCCCACCGGTTACGGGCGCTGCGGCGTTCCTGATTTGTGAATGCACCGGCGTGTCTTATCCTGACCTGATCAAGCACGCGTTTTTACCAGCTGTCATCTCAAATATTGCCCTTTTGGACAGCGTGCACCTGCAAGCCTTGAAACTAGGGTTGAAAGATCTGCCGCGCACGCCGGTCGCCAACACAATGTTGCAAAAGCGCACCAGTTTTTTGAACGGCTTTCTGGCAATAACGAGGTTTGCGATGGCGCTCTATTTAGGGCCTGGCAGGATCAAAACAGTTTTTGCAAGCCGGACAAGCATGGTGAAGCTGCTTTTGGTGGCTGCGGTTAATATTGCCCTTGTGGCGCTAGCAGCCCGCAATCCCGACCATGAGCCGGATGACCCCGACACCGAGACAAAACTTCTGCCGGATCCCCGCGATGTGGCGGTAACAGGCTTGTATTATCTGTTGCCAATTTCAGCGCTGGTGTGGAACTTTCTGGTCAACCGTCTGTCACCTTAGTTTTAACCCATTGGGCCACCCTGACACTGGTTGCCATCATGGTCACCAATACCCGCTAAAAGCCCTTTTTCGAGGTGTAGGCGCAGAGCTGCCGGGACAGACCGCGTTACTGTTACAAAGGCTTAAACACCGGCTGAGCGATTTCGATGTAGGCATGATTGCGGTGCGCGCCACATGATCGGTATCGGCGTGGCCGAGTGATTATCGGCACAGTATCGCTGACCAAAGCGATCAGGTGATTGGCTAATTTGTCAAATACCTGTCGAGACGCAGTCTGATAGCAATGTTGCTGCTGGTTGCTGTCATCAGCATACGACTGGGCATGGGCCTGCCGACGACGGAAAATTATATTATGGTCTCGTCACTAATGGCCTAGGCGATCATCTTTGTTGGCGCGCAATCGGGATTGCTGGTGCAGTTGGTCGCAGTGCATCTGTTTGTGTTCTACCTTGGCATTCTGGCGATGACACGCCTCCTTCGGGGCTGGCAGCTTCCGCGGCTGCGGCGATTTCAGGCTGCGGTCTGATCAACATCGGCACGCACGGCTTTACCTATGATATCCGCCCATCGCTGTTGCCGTTTCTCTTTATTTTCTGCACCGAACTGTTGTTAATCGATGTCTCTGCCACTAGGGCAGTGATCATCTTTATCCTGGCCACTGGGGCGATGATGCTGTTTGCCGGCACAACCCAAGCCTATTTCATCTCCCGCGGCAGGCTTTGGGAAAGCCTTGCGCGGATACCTATGGCTCTGACGCTGTTGCCGCCAAGTTATTGGCTCAACCGGGTTCAGCCCCCTATGACAGCTATCCCGGAGTAGAGGTTGCGCTATAGCCGACAGCGTGCCGGGCGGCACCAAATTGCGTCTGGTGATTGATGGCCCGGATTTCGACAATCCCGACCAGAATTACCAAAGCACCGTGATGGTTCACCCAACGGGCGACGCAGGCGCAATGGCCCGCCTGAAGACGGTGGGGCTGAGCTTTATCAATCCGTAGCTGGGGTAGTTGGATGAACCGTTTCCTGGCACGGCATTTTTCAAACCCTTTCAGAAGTTTGATTTTTATGGTGATATTCTGATTAAAGTAACACTGATGCAGAGCGATTCTGCGCGTTTACCGAAAGGGCTTCTCTCTAGTCCCGCTCTGCTATTACTAGGGCTTATCATCAGCCTGCAACGTCACCGTCAAACTGTCCCCGCCTTTTAGGATAACATCATGAACAGTCATATCTTTGGTCGCGTCAGCAATGCCGTTCTGCCAACCGCTGCCCGAGGTGAGGGATGTTATTTAATCGATAGTGATGGCAAGCGTTATTTTGACGGGTCTGGTGGCGCGGCCGTGTCCTGTCTGGGGCATGGCCATGCCAAAGTTCGCGCAGCACTGCACGCGCAATTGGATCAGCTGGCCTATGCACATACGTCATTTTTCACCTCGGAACCGGCCGAAAAACTGGCCGACAAGCTGATCGCCCATGCACCCGACGGGATTGAGCGGGTCTATTTGGTGTCAAGCGGTTCTGAGGCAGTTGAGGCAGCGTTGAAACTGGCGCGCCAGTACTTTACCGAGACCGGCCAGCCCCAGCGCCACCGGATCATTGCACGGAGGCAAAGCTATCACGGCAACACTCTGGGGGCGCTCGCATCGGGCGGCAACGCATGGCGCCGCAAACAATTCAGCCCGTTGCTGATCGACACAACGCACATCGCTCCATGTTATGACTATCGTGACCGCGCCGAGGATGAGACCGCCTTTGAGTATGGTCAGCGCGTGGCCAACGAGCTTGAGACAGAAATAAACCGACTTGGGCCCGACAGCGTGATGGCTTTTATAGCCGAACCCGTTGTCGGAGCGACCGCCGGTGCCGTGCCGCCTGTTGCGGGCTATTTCAAACGTCTGCGCGAGATATGCAATCAATACGGTATCTTGCTGATCCTCGATGAAGTGATGTGCGGCATGGGACGCACCGGCACCTTGTTTGCTTGTGAGCAGGACGACATTGCACCCGATATCGTCACCATCGCCAAAGGTTTGGGCGCGGGGTATCAGCCGATTGGGGCGATGCTGTGCTCAGGGGATATCTTCAATGCAATCCGCGACGGCAGTGGATTTTTCCAGCATGGGCATACCTATTTGGGTCATCCAATGGCGGCAGCTGGCAGTCTGGCGGTAATGGAAACGCTGCTGGATGACAATCTACTGGCGCAGGTGCCCATGCAAGGCGACAAGTTACAAACTGCGTTACAAGAGGCGTTGGGCACGCATCCACATGTTGGTGACCTGCGCGGGCGGGGTTTGTTTCGCGGCATTGAGTTGGTCAAAGACCGCGCCAGCAAAGCGCCGTTTGATCCCGCGCAGGCCGTGCATAAGAAAATTAAGGCCGCGGCTTTTAATCTGGGTCTGCTGTGCTATCCGATGGGCGGAACACTGGATGGGCGGCGAGGTGACCATATTTTGCTTGCCCCACCGTTTATTATTTCTGACCCCGAGATTGACCATCTGGTCGGGATGGTCACCAAAGCGATTGAGACGGTGCTCCCCCTTTGAAACAACCAAGCCTGAGCCAACGCCCAGCACTTCAGGCCAACGCAGCAAAGTACCATTCTTTTAGGTGACAAACCTGAGGCTGCCTCAAACGGGCTTTAGCGTCTACCTGGAAAATGCCATAACTTGCAACTGCAACGACCCACGTCTTAAGGCGTGCTTAGACCCTTTTTTCTAATTTGGCAGCACACCCCTTGGCGATAGATTTTTCCATCCTTCCAATTGTTTTGACCGCTCTGTGCGGGTATTTTATGGCGGCGGCGCGCATATTGCCACGCGACCAGTGGGGCGGCATTGAAGCCCTGAGTTGCCGGCTGTTGATCCAGGCTGTTTTAATTAAATCGATTGCAGTGTCTGAGCTTTCTATGTCGGAATTCGGATGGAAGTTGGTCGCTTTGTTTGTGGCGCTAGGCGTGTCCGGAACGATTGTGCTGGGTTTGCGGTGGTGGCAAACGCCAGAGAGACTGCCCAACCCGGTGTTCACCACGCTTTTTCAAACCACGACACGCTAGAATGTTTTTATCACCTTAGCGGCCGTTGAATTGTTCGTTGGCCCACAGGGGATAGCTTTGGTCGCCCTGTTGATCGCTGTTTTAGTGCCTTTGATAAATATAGCAAATGTTGTGGTTCTGGCATTTTTTGGTCCTCCGCAAGCGCAGAGCATCCCGATTGCGCACCATGTTTTGAAACACCCCTTGGTGCAAGCCTGTGCTATTGGTATCACAATTAATCTATCGGGGCTGTCTCTGCCAGACTTTGCGCTGCAAACGCTCGATTTATTAGGGCGGGCCGCGCTTGGTGTCGGAATTTTAGCCATTGGCGCCGGCGTAAATGCAGAACGGCTGTTTCAGCGATCAACCGCCTTGATGTTTGGTGTGGTTTTCCGAATGACCAGTGGGCCAGTCATATTTTTGGCCGTAACAACCAAATTTGGTTTGGGGCCAACAGAAGTGTTGATAGGCATTATCATTCTCGTGGGTCCAGCCGCCTCCAACGGGTACATTCTGGCCAAGAAAATGGGCGGCGACGCCAATCTCTATGCGGATATTCTCGCTTGGCAAACCATTTTGTCGATGCTGACGCTGCCATTGTTCATTCTGGCAATCACCACGGCATTGGGGTGACGTAGAGCCCTATAAATCAGAGGGTCATCACCCCGAAACTGCAGCCAGATTTTTTCAGGAATGACGGTTCAGCGCTGCGTACTCTGATACCAACAGGGCCAAAGAAACTCCAAATATACTCCCACACCTGAATAGACTTATTTTTGAGCGCTAGGAAAATCATAATATAATTACGTCAAAAGCTGACATTGAGCCTAGACTTACCATCAAGATTATGTATCTGGCCGTAACGTCGGCTGCCTATAGCTAAGGCTGCTGTTTAGGGTTGCATTATTTACTCAACACTTGCGTTGTTTGCTGCGATCACGTCACGCACTGCCGTCTGACAACCCTCGTCATTCCATTGCTCAAGCACGAAGAAAATACCACCCTTGAAGAAAACGATGCGGTCGGAAGAAATCTGCATAAATACTTTAGAACGCTCGATTTTCTCTTTGGCAAGCTCAGAAAAACCGCTTGAATTGACCATAAATTGTGGCGCCTGATACCGAGATTTTGTTGCCAAAAAACAGCGACAAGTGCCCTGTCACATGCATCGCAAGATCCGAAAAACACTTAAAGTTTCTGTGAGCATCTATCCGCGTCCAGCGATATAGGCGCACTTTCCATCTTGGAGGGCCACATCTTTATCCCTGACATGAGAGGTGGTCCTGTTTCAGCCGCACCTTAAACATCATCAGCTTCGCGACCACCCAATGCGCAACCAGCGCTAGCAGATCAACTTAAAGATCATATTTGATGAGGTCAAAATCATGTAGATAGAGACCCCAAGAGTTTTAAACTAAAATTTTCCTTAGTTCCGCGACACGATATTTATTAAAGACGCATACAGCCAGGCGCTATTTTCTTGAATTCGGCCCTAAGGGTGATTTTTTACCGAAAGAACAGAAAATTCGAATTGCATTACCGCCAATCATTGCGAAAGATGACAAAATGAAAAACGATGATCTTACAGCGCTCCGGCGCGACTTTCACCGCACTCCTGAGCTTGGATTTGCAGAAAACCTGACAAAAGCCCGAATTGCCGCGATCTTAACCGAACTCGGGCTTGAGGTATATGAGGGCATTGGTGTCGTGGGTCTTTTGAAACAAGGATCCGGCAATCGTGCGATCGGTTTGCGCGCGGATATGGACGCATTGCCAATTATTGAGACAAGTACACATGATTATGTCTCACAAAACCCTGGTACCATGCATGCCTGTGGCCATGATGGCCATATGACGATGCTGTTGGGAGCGGCAGCAATATTGGCTAAAGACCCTAATTTTGAAGGTACGGTTGTTTTTCTTTTTCAACCCAATGAAGAACATGGGTTGGGCGCGCAGGCCATGTTAGATGAGGGGATACTAGAGCGTTTTCCAATCCAAGAGGTCTATGCCATTCATAATTTACCCGGCGCACCGGTAGGGCAAGTCTCTACTCGTGCAGGGCAGATATGTTCAAGTGAAAGCCTGTTTGAGATTGTGATCCAAGGTCAAGGCGGCCATGCGTCTATGCCGCAGATGGGGCGTGATGCGATCACCATCGGTGCTGAAATCGTGCAGGCGTTGCAAACGATCGTATCACGCAAACTCGCGCCCGGGGCGGGTGTGGTCGTTTCTGTGACTGAATTTATCACCGATGGTCAACGTAACGTTTTGCCCAGCAAAGCAACGCTAAAGGGGGACGTCCGCGCAAGGGTTCCAGAAGACCGCGAGGCGGTCGCAAAATTAATGAAACAGATTTCTGAAGGGATTGCTGCGGCGCATGGTGTCTCGGTCTCAGTCGTTTTCAACACCGAATTCATCGAGACGATTAACGCCAGCGGGCCGACACAGGCTGTGGTGGAGGCTGCTGCGGCTCAGGGTCTTGAGACCATTGCCAACCGCGAACCCATGAGCTTTTCAGAGGATTTCGCACATTTCAGCAAGGTTGTTCCGGGCTGCCTGTTCTTGATGGGAAATGGTCAGCAAGGCGCTTGCGGTCAGCCTTTGCATGCGTCGAATTATGATTTTAACGATGCGCTTTTGCCCATCGGTTCGGCGTTTTGGGCGCAGCTGGTTCGAGATCGTCTTGCAAAATCCGCAGGCGGACGGATTGACAATGTTTGAAACCCGCATGAATGTCTTGCGGCACCGCCTCGGCAAAGATGGCATAGATGTCGCTGTGATCACTGATGATGATAATATCTATTATCTGACGGGTTATTACGACTATTTGCATATGGAGTTTGGCAGACCAACAATTTTGATGGTGCATCGCGACGCGCCAAGCGTGTTGATCACCCCCACTATTGATCTCAATACTGCCGAGGCCGCCGCGCGCGTTGATCGCATCGCGCCGTGGAACGATGGTAAGGGGACAGAATGGCGCGCAGAATTGCCCGCATTGATAAACCTAGCAAAACGCGTGGCAATCGAACCCGACCACATACCCTCTGTCGTTCGCAGATATATACGTGAGCTGATCAGCCCAGACAGGTTGACCACTGTGACACCGGTTTTAAATCAAATGCGGATGATCAAATCGTCCGAAGAGCTGCAGCTTGCGCGCCATGCCGGACAGGTCGCGAATGCGATGATGGCAGCGGGCCGCGCAGCGATTAGCGATGGGGTTCAAGAGTTCGAGGTGGCGATCGCAACGTCTCAGGCAGGCACACGCAAAGCCGCTATGCTGTTAGAGGCGCATTACGACGACACCAACATGTCGCCAAATACGCATTTTCTGCAGATTATGGCGTCTGGTGACGCCATAACGAAAACCCATCACCGCGCCACGACCCGGATTATGCGGCGCGGCGAGCCAGTGTTTCTGTGTTTTTGCGGCATGACTAATTTTCACCGCTTTAAACTCGGATTTGACCGGACGTTCTGGATTGACGAAATTGCCGACACGTCGCAGGCCGACGTCTATGCCGTTGCGCTTGCCAGCCAAAACGCGGCACTTTCTGCCTTGCGACCCGGTGTGACGGCCGAAAGTGTGCATGCGGCCTATGCAGACGTCATTCAGGGGGCGGGATATGAATACCCGTTTCGCTGTGGGCGGGCGACCGGCTTTAGCTATCTAGAGACGCCGCAGCTTGTGACGGGGGATACCACTATTCTGCAGCCCGGTATGGTGCTGGCGGTAGACGGCTCTGTCAGCACCAAAAGTTTTCGTGCGCAAATCGGCGATAGTGTTATTATTACGCAAGACGGGTTTGAGCTTTTAACCGATCACTCAAAGTGCCTGGAACAAATCATAATTTAACAAACGACGCCACACGCGGGCAATTGCAACAACTACGACTTTGTCGATGAGAGCTAGGCAAACGCATTGCCTGAGCTCTGACAGACCTTGTGATGCCTGCGCGCAACCTCTCTGAGAGCCCGCCCAAAGCGCAAGAACTGGCTTGCTCCCTACCCTTTAATAATCCAGCGCCCCCCGGTCACCCAGCAGGCAAAGCGCCGTTAACTTGAGAAAACAAAGTGTGGTTTTGGCAAACGGAAATTTCGCTCGATGCAGAAGTGACCCTGCTTTTCAGGACATCTTGACGGCTTGGGTAGACTGTATCAGAGTGATAGTCATACCGCTTGATGTGTGTATATTGGCCTCTAGCAGGCTATGTCTTATCTGTAATACTTAAGGTGGTGTGGTGGACACGAGAGCGCAGCCAAGTATCAACGACCTTTGTTATCTAAGTCACATCGGCCTTTTCTTGGTACAGGGAAAGGGCTTGTTACTTCAGGGGTCACCCCAGCCTTTCGAAAGTGATATCCTCTCGGGAATGCCGGCTGGACTTAAAGTGCAAAACAGCAGTATTTTAACCTTCTATCGCGATCCTGTCATTGGGGTTAGAAAGACTACAATCAAAATGACTGAAAATATTATGGATAAAATTTATGACCCAAAAATTGATTCACCTTGATTGCCCATTTGAAGACGGTGAGCAATGCAAATCCATTGGGGGACAATGGGACCCAAACGCGAAACGGTGGTACGTACGAGTCGGTATGGATCTGGGGAAATTTAAGAAATGGCTTCCTCCACCAGATTACCCAGGTCAAATGGCCAAAATTCTAACGCGTTTAGAAGGATCACCCTCTTTAAAAGTCTTGAGATCGAAAATTGAACATTTCGACAACTACCCTGCTGACCTGAAGGTACTGATGTTGAATTGTATCGAATTTTATGAGTTCGGCGACTGTCTTGGATATGTAACCCCGAACGATAGCAACAAAAGTGCTTCGACGCATATTGAAGACTTTTTTGTCGATGCTTCTATAGACCTCGAAGCGGCAATTGATAAGCTCCATCAAAAAATTATCGCTATTTTGAAGGCTAAAGTGTCAAAGTTATAATAGCGAAGAAAATATGCCCCAGTTTCTGGCGTGCGCATTTTAGCAGGTGTACCTCCAGTGTCTTTACTGTAACAATCTCGTTAATGTCCTGTGCGCTGCGGCGCAGCTTCTTGACATAACGCTGCCCGCTACGTGTCATGAGAATGTCACTCAGTATCGGGATGAAAACGCCCGCGAGTTTGGATACAAAATCACCAAGCACTTGCACCCGTAAAACACCGAGCGCTTGCAAGTACACGACTTTATACTTGGCAAATACTTGTGCGCTGAGACATCTGCGCCCTCATCGCAACAGATGCGATACCAATGTTCTTTTCGCGAGTCTGACTGGTTTTGACAGAACCCGGTAACCTTGATCAGCAATATTGCGCATCGGCCCATCCGTAATATCAGCAGTCATGATAATGACAGGAATGGCCCGACACAGCATCAATTACGAATGTAGTTTCGATCTATTGCAACAAACTTAGGGTATAATTCGACTGGATAAACACCAACCCTGGCTCAAGGTCCGGCACTAAATACAAGTTTTTGGGAAAATCAGGGCTCACACAAGGGTAGCCAGCACCAAAAATTCAAACACCATATCCAACAACCCAGTGACGGCTAAACTGGTAGCCGATGCGTAATTATTTTCATTGTGGCTATGGGCAGATTGGGTACAGTGACCGAGCCGAAAGCTGGCGGGTTAATCTGTGTAAAAAGATAGCCTGTATGACCCATCCGTTGTTTGCCGGAGGCCAATTACTTTATATCAAGCGACCATATCTAACGTCTCAAACTGTGCATAGTACCTTGCTTTTGCTTGTGCTGGTGGGGTGTATCCGATGGGGTCTATTAGACGGCGATTGTTGAACCAATCGACCCGTTTAAGCGTTTCCCACTCGACAGGTTCATGATTTTCCAAGGCCCAAGCCGGTGGATGCCTTCTGCCTTTTACAGGCCGTTTATCATTGTGGCCAAGGCATTATCGTAAGGGCCACCAACGCTGCCAACACAGGGTTCAATCCCGGTAAAGGCCAATCACTCTGTATGGCGAATAGATAAATATTGCCCACCGCGGCAGGATGATGAACAAGGCTACCTTTATGTGGCGGCTTTCGATCATGCAGTGCCTGCTCCAGCGCATGCAGGACAAAATCTGTTTTTGGCGAGTTGAAACATACCCACCCACGATCTTATCAGCGAAGGTATCGATGATAAAAGTGACATAAACAAAGCCCTGCGACCTTGAGAAGCAAGTGAAATCACTGACCCAGAGCATATTTGGCGCAGGCGCTCGGAACTTCCCGTTCACCTTGTCTTTTAGGCATGGCTGGCTCTTATCCGGTGCAGTCGTTTTCTTTGCCTTTCCGCGAATAATGCCTTGAACACCAAGTTTCTTCATCAGCCTATGTAATCCATCCCGGATGATTACATTAACATTCGTCGTTCTGCGCTTTTTCTGGCAAGATCAGCGGTGCGCTCGTGGGGCTTCGTCGTCAGGTGATGAAGAATTTCGGCAAAAAGCATGTTGTTCTCCTTGCGTTGAATATGGATCAGAAAGACAGCTTGCCAGCCATGAGGTCCGCCCGCTCTACGCGGATAAGCTCGGTTCCCTTGACGATGCCCCAGTTTCCCGCTGAGTTGGGACGGCGCCAGCGGGGTTCATTCATCTTGAGGAGCTGCCAGAGCGCTTCTTCGTACCCGTCGACCTGGTGCTCGCCACCCTTGGGGCCGATGGTATAATTACCCTTGCGAGCAAGGTCGGGATGAAAAACGCTTCCATCGCTTGCGCGCGGCACGACGACAGCGTCCGCCATAGGCGCGCTTGTTTGTGGAACCTCAGTTGGAAGTTTTGAAATCTCTTTCTGGGGTGCTGTCTGTGGTGTCATTGGCTCTATAACTTCAAAACCTTCTTCGATAACAGGTGCCATGACCAGCGTATAGTTTGACCGGGATTCAGCCCTCAGGACAATCTCGGCTGACGCTCTGGCGTCTTCTTCAGCGTCGTGATGTTCGAAGGTCAAGCCCAGATGGCGCTTTAAGGACGCCAGCCCGTATCCTCCATTATTTTTCAATTCGGGCCAAGCATTTTTGGCAACGTCGATACTATCACGCCAATCCCAAGATGGCACTTCTAGGTCGTATTTTGCACAGGCCGCAGCAATTGCATTGCTATCAAACTTCGAATGCTGAAAAACAGTTGTTCCGGCTAAAGCCCGCGCCAAAATTGAAAAAATTTGCGGGAAGGTTGGCGCCTTTGAGACCGAGTTTGCATTGATGCCATGAATACTCGTGCAGAACCAATCTGAGGTCTGAGGATTGACATAGCGGCTCCAAGTTTTAATGGAATTGTCGGGCATTACGCAGGCAACTCCGATCTGGCAGATGCTTGACCGGTCGTTATTTGCAGTTTCCACGTCAAGGGCTATCAGGCGCATTGGTCCGGTAGGAAATTGCGCGGGTTCAATCGAAAGAGACACTTTGCTTTCAGCCGTATTGGTTCGCGCTTTCGGGCCACTTTTGTCTATCAGGTAACGGTCGCGTTGACGTTCTAGGGCGGCACACTTAGCCGGGTCCAAACCCAATTTCGCAATCAGCGCATCTACGAGGTTTTTAGGTTCTTCGTAAATGTCCATGCCGCGCTTATTCCAGGCTATTGCATGTTTTGGTGCAATTTTGAGTACGGTAGCCTCTAGATCGGTAATAGCGCAAGTATCAGGTAAGGGAACCCATACCGCACGGCAGTATTCATGGATGAATTCATTACGCACGTGCTTAGCAATATCACCATCCGCCTTTGTGTCTGGATCATTGCGCAATCTCCACATGCGCCCCGTGTTGTACATTCTCGAGAAATAATGGCTAGAGTCTTCAGAGCCGGTCCGATGGCGCTGATGAATGCGTGTGTACAGCGATTGTTTAGTTGAACTGGTGGATCCGATATAGCGAAGCGCACCGAAATGATCGATGAGACCATAAATGCCGCGAGCGTTTTTAGGAGCATCTGAAGTGAGTTGTGGCGCCATGCACAATAAGGTGTCGCAAATTTGCTCTGCTGAAAAATTTTCCAATATTCATCCCTTCGAGGTTTTAAGTAAATTTGATGTTAAAATTTGGTTATACACCACTCACTCCAAAACCCGAACGTTTTGATGTGAGATGATGCGGAATTTATCGGTTACTTGATCTCGAAAGCTGAGCCACTGTTTTGGAAGCACCTCTCGCATAAAGTTCAAGATTGCGTTGGCGAAGCGTTTTTGCGTTGGATAGTGCCGATTCTGGGTGACGTGACTGTGCATGACGGCCCAGAGCCTCTCGATGGGATTGAGGTGCGGGCAATAGGACGGCAGTTAGATCAGATGAATGCGAAAGTTTTTGCGCGACAGGAACGCTCTGACCTCGGGGCCTTCGTGGTATGGGGCCTTTGTGGTATCGGGCATTGTCCCAAATGACGTGAATGATACGTTTGTCAGGGCTTCTCGCCTCGATCTTGGCGAGAAGCTGAACGGAGCTAACCCCATCGACGGTGGTTGGTTCAACAAAGGGCGCGTCGAAGGTTTCCGGGTAATGAAGGGATGACCGATGAGCATTTTGAGGGCTTGGTAGCCGTAACATTTGCACAAGCCTAAGCCTCTAAATATGAAATCCAACCCGACAACTCTCGCTGTGAGCGAGAAAGATTTGTGGAACAGATCACAGACTATTTGATTATCTATGGAAAAGATCAGTCCGTCAGATAAGGCTAGTGTTTTAATATGTAAGAGAAGCGGTTTTTGGTCTCCAATCCGTCTAAATGTTTTCATAAATTAACTATTTTTCAACTTAAACACCGTAAAATTATCTGACATAAATTAACATCCCACTTTTGGATGGCCTTTTAAGTTGAAAAATATGCTTTTTCTTTCGACGAAATTCTTAATAGACTTGAATTTGAGTTTCAAAAACGTCCTAGAGGTAGAAACAGAGAAAATCGCTTCAACAAATATTCGCTCGCGGTTACAAGTCAAAAAAATTCTTTGGGTTTATCAAAATAATCCTCAGAAATTAACTTGGAGGTAGTAAAAATGAAAAACGAAGAGGAGACCACCTCACCTCTGACACCAAATGAAAACCGGCAAACCATTGCCAAAATGGCCACTGCGATCGATAGAGAAGTTGCGGAGGGTATCCCTCTTTCTCCAGTCGATGAGCGAATTTTAGCAATGCGGGAGCGTCTCATAGAAGATGTAATCCTCACCACTGAAACTGATCCTAAGCTTTGCATAACAAAGCGTATAGAGATACTGACAGCCCAGAGTGTTTTTGAGATTTCAAATTTCAAAGACTTAACCGCTGGTGCCTTTAAGCCATTGAAAGGTAATGCAAATAAACTGGACAAACAGCTTGAAGAGTTACGCGCCGAGTGTTTGCGCGGGCTAAAGCGCAAAGCATTTGACGTTGGTGCAAATGCTGTGGTTGGAGTTGACCTGGACTTGTCCACCATTTCTATCGGTCAGATTAGTATGATGATGATGATGGCCTCAGGGACTTCGGTACTCATAGAATACTAAACAGCGAGGTACTAAGCGCGCATCTGTTTTTTACCCAACCAGACATAACCGGCAAATTTCACTGGCATCCCTAGAGGCACTATAAGCAGGATGTTTACGGCAAACATATACGAGTATTGTCAAAGTCCTGTCAGTCGCATGGATATGTCTTTATCCAAGTTGTCCGCGCCAAGGTGCCTTAGTGCGATTATATCACAGACGACGCTGTTAGAGGTGGCTTCGGGATTTTAGACCATGGTTAAGGCAGATTGACTGATTAGAAAGACAATCTGACATCACGAAAAAAAGAACTATTCCCTTGAGGTTAAGGCGCGTGTTGCGTGTGATGCGATCCGCAAAAAGCTGACGCTGGCTGCGCTATCCAAGAAGTCCGGGGTACAATCGGGCCAGATCAGCCCATAAAAACATGCGGCACCTGATAATATGACGTCGGGGTCTGGACGTCGGGGTTCAGGCGTCTGGGCAGCGATCCTTGGGCCTGCGGTGAGCACAGCTGAGATTGAGACTCTGCATCCCAAGATCGGACGGCTTATTGTGGAGTGGGGTTTTTGAGCCGATGCCTCGGCTCAACAGCTCAACGGTTCGCTGCGCGCGGCAAAAATGGTGCGCAAGGATCATAAGCTGGGTGTCAGGCGTCAATACCCGCTGCTGACGATGGCACAGCTCGAAGCTGTATTACCATCTCAAAGGCGAGAGTTTGCAGAACCTGCGGTTTCTGGGGGGCATAGAAAAGCCGTTCGTGGAAACGCCGTGATACGGGTCGCATCAAACGGCGCAATACCTGCAACGCAACGACCACAAGAACGGTCGCCATCGCGCGCCGTCTTATACGGGGCATGAGGTCGGTTCCAATCTTCTACCAACCAAACACGAGCAATAAGCACCCACAGCACAAGGTCGGGCCCGACCTCGTGAGGACCGTGGCGATCGATTGGCCAAGTCGGATCTGGTGTGCGGATATGACCTGTATCCCAACGCGGCGCGGATTTCTGTACCTTGCGGCGCTCGTAGACTGGTACTCTCGCAAAGGTCTGGGCTGGCAGTTGTCCAACGCTAGGGATGCGGAGGCTTGCGCTGAGGCGCTGAAGAAGGCCCTCGCCAAGCGGGCCACACCGGAGATATTCACCACGGATCAGGGCAGCCAGTTCACCAGTGGCGATTGGATCGACGTGTCGACGGACGCAAAGGTCAAAATCAGCATGAGCGGCAAGGGCCTTTGGATCGATGACCGCAGGGTCGTTAACCGCAGGATCGGTAACCACAGGATCGGCAACCACAGGATCTAGCAACACTGGCGATCCCTCAAAGACGCATGCGTCTGTCTGCATGAAGTGAAAAGTGGTCTTGTCACGGTTCAGTTCCGGTCTCTTTCG
>JGI20154J14316_10002377_pt1 | contig 15876 bp, 15 predicted proteins | sample COG_04_FD_14316 | JGI IMG/M metagenome (IMG submission 14316) | reverse complement strand
ATAGTACCTTTGGCTTTTGCCAATCGCAATGCAATAAGGGTAAGCACTGTAATTTGTGTGGTAAATGCTTTGGTAGAAGCCACACCAATTTCGGGTCCAGCATGGGTGTAAGCACCTGCATGTGTTTCTCTCGAAATTGAGGATCCTACTACATTACACACTCCAAATACAAAGGCCCCTTTTTCTTTAGCGAGTTTGATTGCGGCTAGTGTATCGGCTGTTTCTCCAGATTGAGAAATGGCGATGACCACATCATTTTTGGAAATCACAGGGTTTCTGTATCGAAATTCTGAAGCATATTCCACCTCTACAGGGATTCGGACGAGGTCTTCAATAATATATTCTGCGACTAATCCTGCATGCCATGATGTTCCACAGGCGATGATAATAATACGGTTGGCATTTAAAAATTTACCCATATTATCTTCAACTCCCGCCATTTTTATAATGCCTTCGTTAGATAACAATCGACCTCTATAAGTGTCTTTAATTGCGTTTGGTTGCTCAAAAATTTCTTTGAGCATAAAATGATCATAACCTCCCTTTTCAATTTGCTCAAGATTTATTTTTAACTCTTGAACGTAGGGACTGACGATTCTATCATCTTTGATATTTCGTACATTTAATGGCTTGTGCAACCTAACAACTGCCATTTCTTCATCCTCTAAATACACCGCATTGTTGGTGTATTCTATAAAAGGAGAGGCATCACTGGCTATGAAAAATTCATTTTCGCCAACGCCAATTGCAAGTGGACTTCCCAGTCGAGCCACGACAATTTCATTCGGTTTTTTAATATCAAATACGGCAATAGCATACGCACCTACTACTTGGTTAAGTGCAACTTGAACAGCTTTACCAAGTTTTAAATTGTTATTTTTTTGAATGTCCTCAATCAGGTTTACTAGAACCTCTGTATCGGTATCTGACGAAAATTTATAGCCTCTTTTTATGAGTTCTTTTTTGAGCGCGCCATAATTTTCGATAATTCCATTATGGATAATAACCAAATCACCAGAATTAGAAAAATGAGGATGTGAATTGACATCATTTGGAACTCCGTGAGTTGCCCAACGCGTATGGCCAATTCCTAAATTTCCTATGGGATTGATTTGTTTAGAAACTTTAGCTTCTAAATCGGCAACTTTTCCTTTGGTTTTTGAGAGTTTAATCTCAGAACCATCATAAAGCGCAATTCCGGCACTGTCGTAACCTCTGTATTCTAATCGTTGAAGTCCTTTTAGTATTACTGGATAGGCATCTCGATGGCCAATGTATCCTACAATTCCACACATATGTTATTAATTATTAGGTTCGGTATAATAGATATTGAGTTTGATTCTTTTAGCAGTATTTGGGGAGTTGTTCCCATGAAGAACAACACTTTTGGGAGACAATACAGTTCCGATTGGTGCACCTTCTATAACAATATTTTCTTCTAAATCAATACTATTTTGGAACCCTCTTGAGGTAATTGCCCCTACATTGGAAGACACCACAAGTCCAAGCTTCACATTTGTGGAATCTCTTATAATGATATTATTTAGATGTTCCGTTAATCTAATTTTATATTTCTTTTGTTCCGTTCCATCAGCATCTGTTTCGGTTGCTAAAGGCACCAAATGTGTGAATTTAGAATCGGAAGAAACCGTATTCGTAGTTTGATCTAAATAGAAGTCCCTTACAGGGATGTTGTTTTCTAAATCGTAGATATAGACTCTGTTGGGAACATCTGTATTCGATTGTGTTTCATCGACATAAAACTCTAAATAGGCTTCGTTTATCAAGCGTTTTACAGTTACCACGCCGTCATTAACCTCTCTAAATTCGTTCAGTTGATCTATTTCAGAATTTCCTTCCTCGTCAGCAAACAATTCCACCACTGCCATTGAACCTTCGCCTCCTTTTAAATAAAGATAGTCGTCTCCTTCTGCATCTGTCGTTGTGTCTTCAATGGTTTGTAATACAGAAGTATTAAAGTCGTTTTCAAAAATATTGACACGATTACCTGTGAAAGTCATTTTATATTCTCCTTGAGCGTTAGTGGTTGTTTCCGTTCCATCATCTGTGGTTGTGGTTTTATCATAGTTATAATACAGGGTCACGCTTGCATCGGATGAAGAAAAGTTGAGTTGCATTAGGTTTCCTTGCTGCGGAGCTGTTGGCTCTACTTTAAAATAAAGACCTCTGAAATACTCATAAAAACTACTGACTGTGTTCAGAACTTCATCGCCTTCCTTAAATAAAATCAAGTCTTCCCAAAATTCTAGGGTAGTAGGGGCTGAGGCACCCTCTTCTACTTCACCTCCAAACAGGTTGAGTCTTAAACTTGGCTGTAATGTAGAGGTGACTTCAACCTCATCAGTGTCTTCATTGGTTTCCCATAATTCTATAGAATTTGCACTTGGAAAATAGGTGTCATCTTGATAAATTAGCTCTCCTTCAAGGTCAGCGCTTCCCATGAGTTCGCCTTGCGCCAAAGTTCCGTTGGAATAATAATTTTGAACAGCATCAAGTCGGCGTTCGGATCAAAGTCTCTTAGGAAATAATTGTTTTTAAAGACGGATAATTTTATAGGGCTGCTTCCATATAAAGAATCAAGCTCGTAGGTTGTTGTATCCTCAGAAGTGCTTGCAGTGCTTGAATAGGGAATTGTTAAGATTACAGAGTCTAACTCTGTATTGTCTCCAAAATCAGGTGCTAGCGTTTGGGGGGTTAATTGCCCTACAAAATGAACTTTAGAGTCGCCAAATAAAGGGTCGTAATAGTAGCCTAAAAGATTTTCAAAGAGTCCATTAGATTGAAATGGCGTAATTTTTTTATTGTAAGTTTTTACGGGATATAAACCGTTTTCAATTTCAAAATCTGGAGTTCCTACAATTCCGGTTCCAATTTCGGAAAATTCATTATCACAGGCTTGAATTATAAAAATCAGAGAGAAAGAACAAACTGATTTAAATAATACGGATTTAAAATATTTCATATTTAAGGGACAAGTTTTAAGATTTGTGTGTTATAAAATTCGGTGTAAGCCTCTGCAAAAGCTTCTGGATATTGGTAATCTAGTACAGGTTTTTCACAATTAGTTAGGTAGGATTCTAAGTCTTCTGGAAGTTCTTGAGACCCCCTTATTAAGCCATCTGAAAAATCAACAGCGACTTTCATTAAGTTCGTATAACTAGGTGTTTTGAGCTTATTGATGTGCGTGTCTTCAATTTCGTCAAACTTAATTTTATCAACCATGTCCATATTAAGGGTTTTGTCAAAACTTTGATTGTAAATAGAAGTTACAATTTTACTTTCTTTGAAAAGCGGTTCGTCTTTGTAGTATTGCTTAAGGTATAAGGGCAATAAAGAAGCGAGCCAACCATGGACATGAATAATGTCGGGAGCCCAATTTAATTTCTTTACAGTCTCTATAACTCCCTTTGCAAAAAATATAGCACGTTCATCATTATCATCAAATAATTCACCATTTTCATCCGTAAATGTTGCCTTACGTTTGAAATATTCTTCATTATCAATAAAATATACTTGAATACGTTCTTTTGGAATCGAAGCTACTTTTATAATTAAAGGCATGTCTAAATCATTGATCACTAAGTTGATTCCCGAAAGGCGAATCACTTCATGCAATTGATGTCTTCGTTCGTTAATGTTTCCATAACGCGGCATGAATATTCGTATCTGCCCTCCTTGTTTGTTCACCATTCTCGGCGCTTCAAAGGACATGGAGGAAATCTCTGTTTCAGGTAAATATGGAACAACCTCGGACGAAACGTATAATATTCTCTTATCTTTCATAAATTAAAAAAGTTTTGGCATTGTCAACAAAAAACACGCAAAAATACAAAATTTTATGCAGATTAGCAGTAATACCTTAAGTTTGCACACTGTTAATTATTTACTAAATGCGAGTTTATACATCTAAAGCTGAGTTAAGTGCCTTTATTTCCAAGCAAAGCACCCCTTCTTTTTCGTTGGGATTTGTGCCAACGATGGGGGCGCTCCATACAGGACATTTGTCTTTAGTCAATACTGCTTTGGCAGAAAACACGCTAGTAGTTGTCAGTATTTTTGTAAATCCTACACAATTCGACAACCCAAATGATTTAAATACATATCCACAAACGTTGACTGAAGATGTTCAGTTATTGGAAACACTTTCCAAATCTACAATTCTGGTCTATGCCCCAACAATTGAGGATGTCTATGGATCCAAAATAAAAGTTGAACATTTTGATTTTGGAGGGTTGGAATCTCAAATGGAAGGCAAGTTTAGAAAAGGTCATTTTGATGGTGTTGGAACGATCGTAAAATGCTTGTTTGAAATTGTGAAACCTAACAAAGCTTATTTTGGTGAAAAAGATTTTCAGCAATTACAAATTATCAAAAAGATGGTTCAGATTACTCAGCTACCAGTAACTATTGTAGGCTGTCCAATTGAGCGCGAGCCCAACGGACTCGCTATGAGTTCACGCAACAGCCGTTTGTCCGATGAAGAAAAAAAATCAGCGGCTCTAATTTATAAAACCCTACAATCCGTTAAAGAAAAATTTAAATCCAAAAAACATTCTGATATCTCTTATTGGGTCACTACTGAATTTAGCAACCACCCTTTGTTTGAATTAGAATATTTTCAAATTTCGGAGTCTAAAAACTTAGTCCCCATTCAACAAAAAAAGCAAACCAAATACCGTGCATTTATTGCGGTTTTTGTAGGAGATGTCCGATTAATTGACAATATCGCTTTAAATTAATTACCTTTGAAAACTATGCAAATACAAGTCGTAAAATCTAAAATTCATCGCGTAAAGGTCACTGGTGCGGATCTTGATTATATAGGGAGTATTACTATTGATGAAGACTTAATGGATGCTGCCAATATTATTCAAGGCGAAAAAATCCAAGTGGTCAACAATAATAATGGCGAGCGCTTAGATACTTATGTCATTCCAGGCCCTAGAAATTCAGGAGAAATCACCCTCAACGGAGCTGCGGCACACAAAGTCTCTATTGGCGATGTTTTGATCCTAATCACTTATGCTTTTATGGATATAGAAACCGCTAAAACATTCAAACCGTCTTTAGTATTTCCAAATGAAGANACGAATCTATTAAACTAATTTCTTGAACAAGAAACTTAAATCAGCTCTTAAAATTAGCCTTTCACTTTTGTTAGCTGGGCTGTTGGTTTGGTATTCACTTTCCAAAACATCCATCTCTCAATTGTTAGAATACTTCAAAAATGCAAACTATTTTTGGGTTGGTTTGGGTGTTTTTTTTGGACTGCTTAGTCATTTATCGCGTGCGTACCGCTGGAGATTTCAGTTAGAACCTATGGGTTATAACATTAAGTTAGGAAATAGTATCATGGCTGTTTTTGCAACCTATATTATAAACTACACGATTCCAAGAGCCGGTGAAGTTGCAAGAGCATCTGTGCTTACGAATTACGAAGGCGTCCCTTTTGAAAAAAGCTTTGGTACGATCGTTTCAGAACGTCTCGCAGATATGCTAGTGATGCTAGTCATTATTTCTATGGCGCTTATTTTACAATTTGATGTTATTTTCATACAATTTTCCGAAAAAATTAAGGAGTTACATGTTTCTACAAACCAAATTTTGACCTTGGCAATCGCAAGTTTAATTGTAATCGTTTTTTTGACACGAATGATTAAAAGAGGGAAATCTAAAGCTGTGATAAAAATTAAATCTGTTTTAAGTGGATTACTTGAAGGGATTACCAGTATTTTAAAAATGAAAAAAAAATGGGCGTTTATTTTTCATACACTTTTTATTTGGGGCATGTATGTTCTGATGTTTTACGTCACTTCTTTTTCTTTAGAAGAAACAAGTCAACTTCCGTTTTCAGCGATTTTAATAGGTTTTATTTTTGCAAGTTTTAGCATTGCAGTAACTAACGGGGGGATAGGATCCTATCCTGAGGCCATAGTTATTGCATTTACACTATTTAATTTTCAAGAAGATCCTAGCAGAGCATTTGGATGGATTATGTGGACGTCTCAAACGCTAATGGTTATTGTCTTGGGCGGATTTTCACTACTCTTTTTACCGATTTATAACAAATTATATTCAAAACAAACTTCAGAATAATATATTTCGTGTTCGGTTATTTTCTTAACTTGGCAACACAAACGTTTAACAACTATATATGAAGTTTTTTGTCCTCTCATTCTTGCTATGTTTTAATCTAACGTTAGGTCAGACAGTTTATGAATCGATGGAATCCGAGTTTTTAGGAACCTCTCGTGAATTGAAAATCCAACTTCCTCGAAACTATGAAGAAAATTCCGAAAAATACTATCCTTTAATAGTTGTTTTTGATGGAGATTATCTTTTTGAAGTAGTTGCTGGAAATGTGGATTATTACTCTTACTGGGAGGACATGCCAGAAGCCATTGTGGTAGGGGTCAACCAAGACGGTTCAAGATCAGAAGATTGTTATATTTCAATGGATGATTATTTGCCTTCTAAAACAGGGGCTCAGTTTTATGATTTTATAGAAAATGAACTCCTCAATTTTATGAGCGAAAATTATCGCACCCTCAATTTTAGAGTCGCGATAGGACATGGTAAAACAGCAAATTTCATCAATTATTATTTATTTAAGGACCGTCCTGTTTTTAATGCCTTTGTAGCTTTGAGCCCAAGCTTGTCTTCTGTTATGGAAGAAAATCTCACAAACAGACTTAGCCTTGAAAGTAAGTCTAAAACGTTTTATTATCTCTCGACTGCAGCTTTAGACCTCAAGCGTAATCACAAACAAATTATGGCGCTTAACAACAATATTTCTGCCATAGAAAACGAAAACCTCCTTTATGGGTTTGATAATTTTGATGATGCCAATCATTATTCACTTGTAGCACAATCCATTCCAAAAGCATTCCAAAGCATCTTTTTAGTATATCAACCGATTAGCAAGGAAGAATATAAGAATCATATCTTAACTTTAGAAACATCGCCTGTGGATTATCTTATTGAAAAATATGACATGATTGAAACCTTATTTGGAATCAAAAAGCAAATACTCGTTAATGATTTTAGAGCCATTGCGGCTGCAATTCAAAAAACAAAACAATTTGAATATTTTAAAGAGTTAGGCAAAATTGCAAATAAACAACATCCCAACACCGTCCTTGCTAGTTTTTACATCGCTCGGTATTATGAAGAAACAGGCAAGCCAGAAAAAGCAATGGACATCTATAGATCTGCCTACACGCTCGAGGAAGTCGAAGGCTATACAAAAGATGATATGTTCGACAGAGCAGATCAAATTAAACAAGAATACGGATTCTAATGGCTAAAGTTAAAACCACTTTTTTTTGTCAGAGCTGTGGGGCTCAATTTGCCAAATGGCAAGGGCAATGTACCTCTTGTAAATCTTGGAATACAATTACTGAAGAACTCGTTCAGAAACCCGATAAAAAAGATTGGAAAACAGGAGTTCAAAGTGCTCCAAACCGGGTCTCAAAACCGTTAAAAATCTCTGAAATTGACACCACCAAAACGGTTCGAATGGACACGGCTGATGGGGAGTTAAACCGCGTTTTAGGGGGTGGGATAGTACCTGGATCTCTTACACTTTTGGGGGGCGAGCCTGGGATAGGGAAAAGCACACTCATGTTGCAAATATCCTTGAAACTACCTTACAAAACACTTTATGTCTCTGGCGAAGAAAGTCAAAAACAAATCAAATTGCGGGCAGAACGTATTCAGCCCCTGAATGACAGCTGTTACATTTTAACCGAAACAAAAACACAACATATATTTAAGCAAATCGAAGCCCTTCAACCTGATGTGGTGATTATTGATTCGATTCAAACCTTACAAAGTGATTATTTAGAGGCGTCTGCAGGCAGCGTTTCTCAAATCAAAGAATGCACAAGTGAGCTGATTAAATTTGCGAAAGAAACGGCAACGCCTGTTATTTTAATAGGGCACATCACTAAAGATGGTTCTATTGCAGGACCAAAAATATTAGAGCATATGGTAGATACCGTTCTTCAGTTTGAAGGCGATCGAAACCATGTGTTTAGAATTTTAAGAGCCCATAAAAACCGTTTTGGATCCACTCATGAAATGGGGATTTATGAAATGTTGGGTTCAGGCCTACGAGAAGTGACCAATCCGTCTGAGATTTTAATTTCCAAAAAAGATGAAGCCCTATCTGGCAATGCTATTGCAGTGACACTCGAAGGGGTTCGCCCATTATTGATTGAAGTCCAAGCATTGGTCAGTACCGCAGTGTATGGAACCCCACAGCGTAGTGCAACAGGTTTTAATGCCAAACGCCTCAACATGCTTTTGGCTGTTTTAGAAAAACGGGCAGGTTTTAGACTTGGTGCAAAGGATGTGTTTTTAAACATTACAGGGGGAATCAATGTGGATGATCCAGCAATTGATTTGGCGGTTGTGGCGGCGATTTTGTCTTCTAACGATGACGAAGCCCTCGCTAAAAACGTTTGTTTTGCAGGAGAAGTTGGACTTTCTGGTGAAATCCGACCTGTTCAACGGGTGGATCAACGTATTTTGGAAGCAGAAAAATTAGGCTATGAAATTATATTCATTTCCAAACACAATAAAATTGGACTTAAAAATACCACGATTAAAGTTCAGTTACTCACCAAAATCGAAGATTTGGTTCAGGTTTTAGGCTAATTAAACCAAAAAAAACCAGACATCTCTGTCTGGTTTTGTAAGTTTTTAAATGCTACTAACAGTGTTCGTTATACGCATTCATTAAGTTTTCTGCAATCAGTTCTGCTGGTCGTCCTTCAATATGATGACGCTCAAGCATGTGTACTAATTCCCCATCTTTAAATAAGGCCATACAAGGCGAACTTGGAGGGAAAGGAATCATATGTGCTCTGGCTTTATCAACGGCTTCTTTATCAACGCCTGCAAACACAGTTACGGTTTGAGCCGGTCGTTTATCATTACTTAAACTCATGATGGCACCGGGACGCGCATTGGCTGCTGCACAACCACAAACCGAGTTGACTACAATTAAAGTCGTGCCAGATTTTGCTAAAGAAGTGTCCACAGCTTCNGCGGTATGTAATTCTTCAAAACCTACTTGCGTTAAATGTTCACGCATGGGTTTTACTAATTCTGCTGGATACATGTATATTTTATTTTTTAATTAAAGCACAAAGATACACATTTGTCGGGCAATTATATTCATTTTTAAAGATGACAAATGTTAAATTGACTATAAATTAGTTCAGAAATCACAGCGGTTGTCAACTGATTCTGTTGTTTTTTTGTAGGTTTGATTTTTAATTTAATTAGGACACGAATATATGGGGTTTTCAAAATGGATAGGAGCGACGATTGGATGGTCATTTGGAGGACCAATTGGGGCAATTATTGGACTGGCAGTGGGAAGTATGTTAGACGCATCTTCTAAAAGTGGCAGCGTTCGTTCTCAAAATCAATCGGAAACACGTTCGGGAGATTTTGAAGTCAGCTTGTTGATCTTGGCATCGATTGTCATCAAAGCAGATGGCAAACAGGACCAGCGAGAATTGGATTTTGTTCGTGCACAATTTGTTCAAATGTATGGCAAAGCACGTGCCAACCAAGCGTTTAATTTATTTAGAGAAATCTCCAAACAAGCCAACATTTCAACTCGTCAAGTCTGTTTGCAAATTCGTCAAATGATGGACCATGCCTCACGCCTTCAACTGGTTCATTTTTTATTTGGGATTGCAAAGTCAGATCATCATGTGGCCGATTCTGAAGTGGAAGCCATTGCGCTTATCGCTTCATATTTAGGAATTAACCCCAAAGATTTTGAGAGTATCAAAGCCATGTTTTATAACAGCTCTGATAGTGCGTATAAAATTTTAGAACTCGACTCAAATGCGACAATTTCCGAAATTAAAAAGGCGTACAGAAAAATGGCTAAAAAATACCATCCCGATAAAGTCTCACACTTAGGAAAGGAGCATCAAAAAGGGGCGGAAGAAAAGTTTAAAAAGGTTCAAGAAGCTTACGAACAACTTCAAAAAGAAAAAAGGATTTAGTAACTTGCGCAAAATTTTATAAAAAAACATGGATCAGATTATTTCTTACCTTAGTAGTATAGACCCCATTTTAGCGGCGCTTTATGCTTCATTATTTACTTGGGTTGTGACGGCTTTAGGGGCCTCTCTTGTGTTTTTTTTCAAAGGAATGAATCGTGGACTATTAGATGGGATGCTCGGATTTACTGGAGGTGTCATGGTCGCAGCAAGTTTTTGGAGTTTATTGGCTCCAAGTATTGAAATGAGTCCAGGAGAAGGGTTTTTTAAAGTGATTCCTGCAGCCATTGGGTTTGGTTTTGGGGCATTATTTCTATTTGGACTTGACAAAGTGCTCCCACATTTGCACATTAATTTTAAAGAAAGTGAAAAAGAAGGCGTCAAATCGCCTTGGCATCGAACCACCTTATTGGTATTGGCAATTACACTTCACAACATCCCAGAAGGGTTGGCTGTTGGTGTCCTCTTTGGAGGTGTCGCTGCAGGAATTCCAGAAGCAACAATTGGGGGTGCTGTAGCATTAGCCCTTGGAATTGGAATCCAAAACTTCCCAGAAGGGCTGGCTGTTTCTATGCCGTTAAGACGTCAAGGAGTGAGTAGGTTTAAAAGTTTTTGGTATGGACAATTGTCGGCTATTGTAGAACCAATAGCAGCTGTATTTGGCGCCGTTGCGGTGACATTTTTCACCCCTATTTTACCCTATGCTTTAGCATTTGCTGCGGGAGCGATGATTTTTGTAGTGGTTGAAGAAGTAATCCCCGAAACGCAACGCGATAAATATACCGATATTGCAACGCTTGGGTTTATTGGTGGATTTATAGTGATGATGACTTTAGATGTTGCTTTAGGTTAACATCCACAACCGTCGTTGCCACAACCATTGTTTTTCTTTTTGGATTTCCAAAGCTGTTTTCGGAATACATAGGCAAGTGCCAAAATTAATAAGGAAGCAATTATGATTGTTTGAAAGGTATCGTTCATCTTGTACTATTTTAAAAACTGAAATGCAATCAACGCACAAATATAAGCGATGGCCGTCATTCCAATGAGCTGAAGAATCGGCCACTTCCAGCTTTTAGTTTCGCGTTTTACAATTGCTAATGTACTCATACATTGCATGGCAAACGCATAAAATAACAGCAACGAAATTCCCGAAGCTAGTGTGAATACTTTTGTGCCATCTGCATAGGTTTCATTTTGCATTTTGTTTTTAATAGTGTCAATATTTTCGCCTTCATTTGCACTGCCTACACTATAAATTGTTGCTAATGTTCCCACAAAGACTTCTCGAGCGGCAAAAGACGCAACCAATCCAATACCAACCTTCCAATCATACCCCAAAGGTTTAATTAGTGGTTCAATGGTTTTTCCAATAATTCCAATATAAGAGTGTTCTAACTTAAAAGCTGCGATTTGATCGTTTCGTTCATAGGAGGTTTGTGTGGTGGGTTCTATATAGGCTTCCGCATTGTTAAATTTATCTCCAGGGCCATAAGATGCTAAGACCCAAAGAATAATTGAAATTGCTAAAATGATTTTCCCAGCTTCAAACACAAATGTTTTTGTTTTTTCAATTACTGTAATAATAACATTTTTCAGTAGGGGTAGTTTATAGTTTGGCATTTCTACCACAAAAAATGTTTTATGTCTTGTTTTTAAAACTCTATCAAGGATGTAAGCTGAAAATATAGCCATTCCAAACCCGAGCAGGTACAATGCCATCAGGGTTAGTGCTTGGTAACTCAATCCAATAATAGAACCTTCTGGAATTACCAATGCGATGATGATGAGGTACACAGGCAAACGTGCTGAACAAGTTGTAAACGGGACGACTAATATAGTGATGAGACGTTCTTTCCAGTTTTCGATATTTCGGGTGGCCATGACTGCAGGAATGGCACAAGCTGTCCCAGAAATTAGCGGCACTAAACTTTTTCCACTCAACCCAAATCGCCGCATGATGCGATCCATCAAAAAGACCACACGACTCATATAGCCACTTTCTTCTAATATCGAAATGAATAAAAACAAAAAGGCAATTTGAGGAATAAATATGACGATGCCACCAATCCCCGATACAATCCCTTCCGCCACCAAATCGGTGACCATTCCACCATTAGGAAAGGTGTTTTTTACCCATTCAGCTAAGCTCGCAAAAGTAGTGTCGATGAGGTCCATAGGAACTGTTGCCCAATCGTATATTGCCTGGAAAATGGTCAATAAAATCCAGAAAAAGATCACGTATCCCCAAACTTTATGAATTAGTAAACGGTCCAATTTACTTCTTAATCCAGTAGCTTTAGAGCGATCTATGGTTTGTCCTTCTTTTAAAATTGAATTGATAAATTGATAGCGTTTGATGGCTTCTTTTTGCTGCAATCGCTTTAATTCTTGATTTGATTTTGTTTTAAATTTTGAAATATCTAATTCCTGACGTGTGATTTTTCCAAAATTTGCATCTTGAGTAATGACCAACCATAATTTATAAACATCTTGATTTGGAAACGCTTTTTGTAAACTTTCAAAATAAGCCGTGTCAATTGAGCTTGTATCTAAACAAGTTTCTTTAGAAATCGTTTTATAATTTTCGATGAGTTGTTTTAACTCTTGAATGCCATTATTTTTTCGGGTACTTACAAGGGCTATTTTGGTATGAAGTTTTGCTTCTAATAATTCTATGTCTAAGGAAATGCCTTTACGGTTCATTAAATCACTCATGTTAATCACCAAAATAGTGGGGATTTTAAGGTCTTTAATTTGAGTAAAGAGCAGTAAGTTTCGCTTTAGGTTTTCGACATCACTTACAATAATTGCAACGTCGGGGTAGTCTTTATCATTTTTATTGAGTAGTAGTTCAATGACCACATTCTCATCCAAAGAGGAGGCGTTTAGGCTGTAGGTGCCTGGTAGGTCTAAAATATGAGCTTTAACTCCGCGTGATAATTTACAGATGCCTTGCTTTTTATCGACCGTAATTCCAGGGTAATTTCCAACCTTTTGATTGAGACCTGTCAAGGCATTAAACACCGATGTTTTTCCAGTGTTTGGATTTCCAATTAGCGCAACGTTTATCTGTTTACTCATCTATTTTTTTGATTATAATCAGAGCGGCAGTTTCTTTTCTAATGGCCAAAAAACTGTCGTTAACATTGAGATACATCGGATCTGCAAAGGGTGCCAATTGAAGTAAATGCACTGTATTTCCTGGAAGGCATCCCATTTCTAATAGCTTTAATGGAATGTCTTCGGATGAGCTGTCGGTAATGGTACCTTTTTCTCCTTTTTTAAGGTCTGCTATGGTCAAGTGCATGCTTATTTAGATTCATTTTAAAGAAGCAAAAGTACTAAAAAGATTAGTTTTTATACGATGCTTTTAAAATTTTTATGTCTTTAAGAAGACGCTCAATTTCTTCGAAATTGGTTCCATCATAAAAACCTCTAATTTGTCGCTTTTTGTCAATTAACATAAAGTTTTCGGTATGAATCATATCATAAGGACCACCGTCGCCAGCGTCTTTTACTGCCAGATAGGATTTACGTGCCAGCTCATAAATTTGTTTTTTATCGCCAGTCACTAAATTCCATTTGGAGCTATTGACCAATTTTTTTTTGGCGTAGCGTTTGAGTTGGGCAACGGAATCAATTTTTGGACTTACCGAATGTGAGAGTAATAGAATTTCAGGATCGGTAATGGTTTGTTTTTGAATTTCGTACATGTGATCAGTCATGATAGGGCATATGGTCTGACAGGTTGTAAAGAAAAAGTCTGCGACATAGATTTTATTTTTGTAAAATTCTTGTGTAATTGTGTCTCCATTTTGATTGATCAAGCTAAAATCGGCAATGCGATGGTATTTTTTTTGGTGCTGAATGGTGCTATCTACTAACTCATAATTCACTTGTGCAGGTTGATAGATGGGCAATACTTTGACTGGTTTTAGAATGTTGTAAAACAACGTGATAATAATGCATGACAGCACAAAGAGGGTGGTTATGAAGAGTTTGTATTTTTTTAAAAAGGCATTCATAGTGGTGTCATTATACTTGCAAAAATACAATACAGAACAGAGAATTTTGAATATATCTTCCTAAAAATGAAGCATCCTAATAAAGTTTTTGTTTCTAAATTGAAAACTTTACATTTGTTCACTTAATCCTACACATACAACATGGAATTTGTTATCAAAATATCACAGTTTTTATTGAGTCTTTCACTATTGATTGTGCTGCATGAATTAGGCCACTTTATTCCGGCTAAATTATTTAAAACGCGCGTCGAGAAGTTTTACCTTTTTTTTGATGTCAAATATTCGTTATTCAAAAAGAAAATTGGTGAGACTGTTTATGGAATCGGCTGGTTGCCTTTGGGGGGCTATGTAAAGATTTCAGGGATGATTGACGAGAGCATGGACACAGAGCAGATGGCACAAGAACCACAGCCTTGGGAGTTTCGTTCAAAGCCATCTTGGCAACGACTCATCATTATGCTGGGTGGTGTGACTGTGAATTTTATATTGGCGGCAGTGATTTATATTTTCATGGCGTTTTCGTATGGCGATTCGGATATTGATGCGAAAAGCATTAAAGATGGTTATTTAATTACAAATCCCTTACTCATTGAATTGGGATTACAGACAGGCGATAATATTACAGCGATCAATGGTCAAGAGATTGTAAATTATTCGGATTTAAGAAAGAACCTATTATCGGCGCAATTGGTTAGTTTTGAACGCGATGGTGAATCCATGAGCGTCACCTTCCCAGAAGACTTTCTAGGGCGATTAAGCGGTAGTAAAAGCCGATCCTTTTTTGAATTAAGACGTCCCTTTATTGTTAGTAGAATAGCAGAAGGCTCTCTAAATGCGGGTCAAGATTTACAACAAGGCGATTTGTTGACCAGTATAGACGGCAAATCTTTTAAGTATTTTGATGAATTTGAGGCCTTGGCTTCAGACTATAAAGGACAAACGGTAAGTGCCACTGTTTTAAGAGCTGGAGAAACACTTACTAAAACCCTTCAAATTGATGCCAATGGAAACTTAGGATTAATTAAAGGAGCTAATTATTCTACTATTGAAGCACTAGGGTACTTTAAAGTCGTTGAAAACTCCTATACGTTTGGCGAAAGTATTGGTGTTGGTTTGGACCGTTTTACCTCACAAATATCTTCGTATTGGACGCAATTGAAGCTTATTTTCTCACCAAGTACTGGTGCTTATAAGGGTGTTGGTGGATTTAAAGCCATATTTGATATTTTTCCGGACACTTGGAGCTGGCAATCGTTTTGGGGAATCACCGCTTTTTTATCGATTATGTTAGGGGTGCTCAATTTACTGCCCATCCCTGCTTTGGATGGTGGTCACGTGATGTTTTTACTCTATGAAATGGTGTCGGGACGTAAGCCAAGTGACAAGTTTATGGAGTATGCCCAAACCGCCGGATTCTTTATTTTGATTGCACTCGTATTGTTTGCGAATGGGAATGATATTTTTAAAGCGGTTTTTGATTAAATAATATTAAATTTCTATTTGTAGAAAATAAAAAATACTATATATTTGCGCTCGCAATAGCAAAAAAACACTCCTCCTTAGCTCAGTTGGTTAGAGCATCTGACTGTTAATCAGAGGGTCCTTAGTTCGAGCCTAAGAGGAGGAGCCACAAAAAAAGCCTTTACAGCAATGTAAGGGCTTTTTTTGTGGCTCTCACTCTCTAACCAGTCTCGAAAAGCTACTAAAAGCCATTTCTTACTTAATTTTTAAACATCTCAAAGAACGAGGCAAATTTACTAAAAACTGACAGACAATTGACAGACATTTCTGTTCTTTTC
>JGI20154J14316_10002360_pt1 | contig 15959 bp, 10 predicted proteins | sample COG_04_FD_14316 | JGI IMG/M metagenome (IMG submission 14316) | reverse complement strand
TGGGATCGCATTCAAACCCGACAACAACCGCTTAGTATTTTCAAGCCAGCAGAAAATGTCTATGTCGATTTATCGGCAATCGCCAAGGGCTATGGCGTCGACCAGCTGGCCATGCTCTTAGATAATTTTGGCGTTAAAAACTACATGGTCGAGATTGGTGGGGAAATTAAGGCCAAGGGTATTGCCGAACATGGTGCTGCTTGGCGTATAGGTATAGAAACACCGATGCATGCAGGCCGTAGCGTGGAAGCTGTCATCGGCCTAGATAATTTAGGCGTTGCCACTTCAGGTGACTATCGCAATTACTTTGAGCATGAAGGTCAGAGCTATTCACACACGATCGACCCTCGCACAGGCTACCCGGTTCAACATAACTTGGCCTCGGTCACGGTGCTACATGAGTCAACTACAGTGGCCGATGCATGGGCTACTGCACTATTAGTCTTAGGGCCACAAGAGGCTTATGCCTATGCCGAAGAAAACGATCTGGCCGTACTCTTAATCACGCGAGAAGAAAAAGGTTACGTCAAAACATTCAGCAGTCGCATGCGACCCTTCATACTCAACTAATAGCCGCGCTGATAACTCGCCACTGTAATTCATGATTCTTTTGAATCGTTAATCACTCGTAGCTTTTTCCAGCCAGCCGCACGAAAGCGCCAGTAATACAGCGCACAGTAAGCAACAATATTTAGCGTGATAATCAGCCACAATAAAGTCACTGTTGCGGCCCCACTCTGAACATAAAAGTAACAGGGTAAAATCAACAATAAAAACGATAATAAAAAACTACTGCGCATAATAAAACGCGTATCTCCAGCCCCTTCTAGCGCACCCAACAAGACCAAAAACATCGCATCAAAGAGTCCAAAGAAGGCAATAAAGCGTAACAGAACAACCACCAGCTCATGGCTGCCATTGAGCCTATCCAAGCCTCCCTGTTGCGTGAAAGGCCAAATAAAAAATTCGGGTATTAAAATATAGGCTGTACCCAGAATCGTAAAAAATACAAATGATATATGAATAGCAGACCAGACTGAGCGCTCGGCCAGCTCTGGCTCACCTTGACCTAAGCGCTGACCAACTAATACCGATACCGCAACCATCATGCCGACCATCGGCAAGAAAGACAGCGCATTAATATTAAATGCGATATTACTCGCCACTAACTCAAGCGTACCGAGCAACCCAACCAATAATAAAAAAGCAGCAAAGGCAGACATATCAATAAATAGACGCACGCCATTTGGCAGACCAAAACGAATCAGACGAAGAAACAAAGAGGCATCAAAGCGCCAGCGCTTAAGCGTGTGAAACCTATCTCGGCTGACCTTAGAAGTGATCAGAAAAACGAAGGTGAAAAAACCGGCAATGATACCAATATTAGTCGCAATAGCTGCACCACGAATACCCAACTCAGGGAATCCCCAATGACCGAATATCAAGGCGTAGTCTAAGACCAGATTAATCACTAATATCAGCAGGCTGACCCACATCAACACTAGCGTTCTCCCCGTCCCAGAAAAGAAACTAGAGAGTGCATTATTCATCACTTGGAACACTGCTGAGTACAACAGCGTCTTGAAATAAATCACCTCAAGTTCTTGCACCGCAGCCCCATGTCCCGCGGCGGCAAATAAAGCTTCAGCGAGAAAATACATAGGCACAATAAGTAGCAAGGACAACAGACTGAGATACACACCCTGCCAAATAATAGCGCCAATCTCAGTGTATTCATCAGCACCAAAATACTGTGCAACAAAGGTATTCACAAAGGCAGATATGCCGATAAAAAAAGCCAGCAAGGCAAAGCTAGTCATACCGGCTGGCATCGCAGCCGCCACCGCCTCGGGCGAATACCAGGCCAAGAACATCCGATCAAAAAACAATAAAAAGCCCCAAGCCCCAGTGCTTAAAATCATTGGCAGGGCGATTTGCAAGACCTCACGATAACCGGCCGGGCTAGACCATCGATGCAGAAAGCGTGCGCGCAGAGAAACTGCACTCATGGTGTTGTCTGTTGAAATCGACGGATTCGCTCAGCCGTGGTTGGGTGGCTAGACGCGTATTGCCAAACTGAATTTTGATCATCACCACTAATGCGTTGCAGAATATCGGCAAATGCCTGCGTACTTAAACCTTGGGCTTGCATATAGTTTAGACTGAAGTCGTCTGCCTCACGCTCAAGATCTCTCGAGTAGCCCTGCTCTAATAACATGACTGGCAGCGCCGCAATAAAACCAGTGCTGGCACTAAAGTCTCCAGTGACTACTGTTATCAATAGGGTCAATGCCGAACCCTGTAATAACAGACGCAGTCCATGGCGATTCACCACATGGCCCATCTCATGCAACAACACACTAACGACCTCGGCATCAGTCTGCGCTAAATTCACCAAACCATCAGTGACAAGAATAATGCCAGAGGGAAAGGCAAAGGCATTCGCACCCAAGCCCTTACGAAAAATCAGACTAAAGCTATGCCCATCATCCAGCTGATTAATAATCCGCGTAAATTCAGTCGCTATCACCTGCTGACGTTCTAGTGGAATCTCACTGGGCTTAAGCAATTTACTCTCAAGCAAACTACTGGCACCCTCTGACAACTGCTGATCGATAGACAATGGCAACGCAAGCGCTACACCCTTCGACAAGGCAGGCAAACCGTAAGTGACCATACTGAAGGCAAAGACAATCACAAGCACCGCTGTTATCAGCACAAAATGCCAGCGCGACTCCATCAAATTTACCCAATAGAGCAAGCCTCTGCTTTTTTGTTTAGCATCTTGCTGTGCCTCCATCCATGCTAATACTGCAAGATCAGAGATCTCACATTTGGCACCATTGGGTAGCTTTAAACTACGTGCGGTCTTAGCTAATGCTGGGCTTAACTTAGCCTCGGCCCAAACAAAATCATACTGCAAATCATCCGACAGTAATTGGCAGTCACCATTTTCTTGTAGCCGCAGTTCGGCCTCGACACTTGATGCAGAATGGCCATCAAAATAATTGACTGAAGTCTTCATCATAAGCCGATATCGATATCCAAGAGATCGCCCATCTCACCACCGAAGCTACCCACCTTCATTTTCTCATCGGCGATAATACGATCGAGATCACCATGCATTAACAGTGTCATCCGATTAATTTGATAACGCGCTAAACGCACCCTAGCCCATGGGATAAGCAAACCTAAACTGATTGCTGAGGCGATGATATTGGTCAGATAAACGAAGAAGAGTGGATTCACCTTAAGCTCTGTGTGAAAACTCATAAGCTGCGTTGGCGGTTGATCAGCGGCATCCATTAAACGCGTCATACTCCACACTTGATTAAACACCCGCACCTTCAGATAGGCGCGTAGATAAAGCAACATAATGGAAACAACTATTAACGTATAAGTCAGCTCAAGATCTATTACAAAATCACCTGCATCAACACTAAATGTAAACGATAGAAATAGTATCAATGCGACCGAGAATCCTAGCGCAGCAATACTAAAAAATATAAAGAACTGTTTCAGAGAGGCCATCATCGCGAATGACAAGCGACCATAGTGAGAATGATTGACGTAATAGTGCTGCAAATAATAGCTAGACAAGACCCACCAGATAAACAACAACAGTAGCGTGGTGCCTAAAATAAACACCACCCCGCTCCTTGATACTGCATCCTGCCCAACACCGAGCACTGGCCCCAGTAGAGAATACGAGGCCAGTATAATTAACATGGGCGTTATCATACCCAGACCAAGCACTACGGCATAAGTCTTGCCAAGGCCGCCAACAAAAGCAAAATGCAGGTTACGATAACTAGAATAACGCGCATTAAACATCAGGCCACGCAATACTAGCCACGGCAGAATGAATAAAAACAGTGGCGAATAAAGCAGATCTAAGAGTGGGTAATAACGAGCAAGAAAAGAAAACAATAACAGTATAGCCACCACCAACAATCGACCCTTCAAGATCATAATTGGGTCTGCACTGTATTCAAAGGCACTACCGGCAACCATCGTATTACCGTAAAAATACTGCTTATTACGCACCTTGGCCCAGGCCGAGTAAATCCCCAAAGTAACAATGGAGAGGAATAGATTCACAATCCAAATGCGGAAATACTCAGCCGCTTCACCTCGAAATTGAAACGATTGACTAGCGTTCATAGCAAACACCCCTCAGCCATTTATCAGCTGATCATGGCCGAACTTACGTTCTTTGCGTTATGCGGTTTGCGATCTTGCCAATCCCTTCTACTTCGCATTCAACCACGTCACCAGGCATTAAATACTCTGGCGGTGTACGGGCATAGCCAACACCCTCTGGAGTCCCGGTAGCAATGATATCACCTGCTTCTAACTGCATACCCTGTGACAAAACTGCAATAACATTCGCGATACTGAAGATTTGGTGACAGGTATTCGATTCTTGTTTGAGATCACCATTAACCCAACTACGAATAGCCAAGTCATGTGGATCAGCAATCTCATCGGCGGTCACAATAGCCGGCCCCATCGGGCAACAACCAGCATAACTCTTACCGATAAAAAACTGTTTATGCCATTTTTGGCGATCTCTGGCAGTGACATCATTCAATACACTGTAACCAAAGACATGCTGCATCGCATCTTCTTCTCTAATACCGATGCCACCCTTACCAATAATCACCGCCAGCTCAGACTCCCAGTCCATCTTCGCTGAGATAGCTGTATCAATTGCGATATCACTATAAGGCCCATTCATACTATTGGCCGCCTTAGTAAAGACAATCGGTGAGCGTGGTAATTTGACCTCCTGTGTTGGATCCGTATTAGTTTCCGCCACATGATCCTTGTAATTCAGGCCTAGGCACATCACGTTTTGTCGTGGTCGTGGGATCGGTGAGCTAAGCTGTTCTGGGGCAAATGCACATAGACTGGCAGCTTCAGGCTCAGCAGCTAGTATTTTCAACTGTGCCAATGCAGCATCACCAGCATCGATCAACGCCAACATAGAATCAATCCTCTGATCCCAGCGGCTATCTAGTAGTGGTAAAAATACTTTTTGACCCAGTTCAACTGCAAGCTGAACTTTTCCTTGAAAATGATAACTAATTAAACGCATATGACTCACTGCATGACTGGATAATAAAGGCAAAATCATACATCCTAGTTCACGTGGATGTAAGCATTGCGGTAATTTAAAGCCTCATCCGATACCTCTGACCCCGTGGAAGCCTATGATGAAAAAAGCTCTTTTACTGATTGCAGCTATCTCTTGCTTTACCTTCATTTTACTCTCAGCATCCAACATTGATTGGAGTCTCGCTGGTCTGCAAGATCGGCAAAGTGAACTGGCGCAGGCATTTCACGACCAGCCTGTGCAATTTGCTAGCCTGTTTTTTGCATTCTATGTCATCGTGACGGCGTTCTCCCTACCGATGGCGGCCATCATGACGCTAGCTGCAGGTGCCATATTTGGCTTTAGCAAAGGCCTGTTTATTGTCTCCTTCGCCTCCACTATTGGCGCTAGTCTAGCCTTCTTGATCGCTCGTTATATCGCCCGTGACTGGATCCAAACACGCTATGCCGAGACCTTAAAAAAGATTAATCAAAAGGTTGAAGAAGAAGGTGCCTTATATCTGTTCTTCTTACGCATGGTCCCACTGTTCCCGTTTGGCCTGGTCAATGTCGTCACCGCAATGACGCCAATACGTCTAAGCACTTATTATTGGGTCAGCCAGCTCGGCATGCTGCCAGCGACCATGGTCTATGTAAATGCCGGTGTGCAGCTGGCTAGCATCCNATCAGCTCAGGATATCCTCTCGCTGAAGCTGATTCTTAGTTTCTTATTACTAGGCCTGTTCCCACTAACCGCCAACAAATTTATGCAGATCCTGCGCCAGCGTAGGGCCTATCGAGGTTTTCAACGACCCAAGCAGTTTGACTATCACAACATCGTCATCGGTGGTGGTGCCGGCGGCCTAGTCGCCGCTTATAGCAGTGCCACGCTACAAGCCAAAGTTGCCTTAATTGAAGCCTCCGATATGGGTGGTGATTGCTTAAATACTGGCTGTGTACCGTCAAAATCGATCTTACGCAGTGCGAAATACGTACATAGCTTGAATCAAGCGCAGCACTATGGCGTAGCCCAAGTCGACTACCAGCTACAGTTTGGTGATGTTAGACAACGCATCATGAATAAAATCGCCCGCATCGCACCAAAAGACTCACGCCAACGCTACCGTGAACTAGGAGTCGATTGCATCCAAGGTCAGGCCAAAGTCATCTCACCTTGGCAGGTTGAGGTCAATGGCAAGGTACTCAATACCCGCAACATTACCATCGCCACTGGCGCACGCCCCAACACCTTAAATTTACCTGGCATCAGCGAGATCAACTATTACACCAGCGATAATATTTGGTCATTACAGACATTACCGCAACAGCTATTAATCATCGGTGCTGGCCCGATAGGCTGTGAACTGGCGCAGGCTTTTCAACGCCTAGGTGCAGAAGTCAGCATGATTTTTCCATCTGAGCATATCTTAAACCGTGAAGACCCCGAACTCGCAGCAGTGGTAGAACAAGCCTTAATCGCCGATGGTGTGAAACTGTTCCCAGGCTTTAAAAGCCTGCGTTATGAAACAACAGATGCAGGTTCACGCCTTATTGGTGAACAATATGGCAACAGCCTACAGGTCGAGTTCAGCCACCTACTAGTAGCCGTAGGGCGACAAGCCAACCTGACTGGCCTAGAAGCCCTAGCCCTAGAAACTAATGAACAGGGACGCCTAGTCAGCAACAACTATCTACAGACACGCTTTAATAATGTCTATGCCTGTGGTGATGTCACCAGCCCACTTAATTACACCCATGTCGCTGCACATCAAGGCTGGTACGCTGCAGCCAACGCCAGCTTCGCCCCGTTTAAGCGCTTTCGCTGCAGCCTAGATCACGTACCGCTGGCGATCTTTACCGATCCAGAGATAGCCTCCTTAGGCCTGAATGAAGAAGCCGCCAAACAACAAAAAATCGATTATACGGTTACGCGCTTTGATATGGATGAGATTGATCGTGCCATCACCGATGAGCACGATTCAGGCTTTATTAAGGTCTTAACACCAGTTAACAGCGACAAGATACTAGGTGTACAGATAGTGTCAGAAGGCGCCAGCGAACTGATCCATGAATTTGTCCTCGCTAGAACCCACGGNCTAGGTTTGAACAAGATTCTACAAAGCATCCACCTCTACCCAAGTCGCAGTGAAATCAATCGCTTTGTTGCTGGAAAATGGCGACGCGAACGCTTTAGCGACCGAGCCAAACAATTACTACAACGCTATCAAGCATGGCGCTTAGGCTAGTGATCTAGTAACGTAACTTATGCGCGAAACTAAACCCCTATTATTCCCCAGCGATTTCCCCCAAATCCGCAGACAATCCAGTGATACTTTGCAGGTCAATCTGGGTTATCGTTGCAATCAAAGCTGTGTTCACTGCCACGTCAACGCCGGTCCCACACGTACCGAGATGATGGATGATGAGAATATGGCGATCTTATTTAAGGTGATCGCCTCCGGCCGCTTTAAACTATTAGATCTAACCGGTGGTGCACCCGAGCTACACCCACAATTTCGCGCCTTAGTGCGTCATGCCCGACAGGCTGGGCTGAATGTGCGTGATCGCTGTAATCTCACCGTGCTATTTGAGCCAGGGGAAGAAGGTCTTGCTGAATTTCTAGCCGAGCAACAGGTAGAGGTGGTTGCCTCATTGCCCTGCTACTCAGAGCTGAATGTTGACCTACAGCGTGGCAAAGGTGTTTTTAGCAAGAGTATCGAGGCACTTAAACTACTCAATAGCCTAGGTTATGCCATCGACAACGAGCGTCGCCTGCATCTAGTGTATAACCCCATTGGTGCCGTATTACCGCCACCACAAGCGGCCCTAGAAATGGATTACAAAACCCAGCTAGATGAAAGATTCTCTATAAAATTCAATCAGTTATTTGTCATCACCAACATGCCTATCAAGCGTTTTGGCAGCACCTTGGCGGCTAAGGGTAACTTTCATAGTTATCTAGATACGCTAAAAAATGCCCACCAAATCGATAATATCGACAACGTCATGTGCCGTGACACCATCAGTGTTGATTGGCAGGGCTACTTATATGACTGCGACTTCAATCAGATGCTAGAGATGCCCCTAGAAAATCCCGATCAATCGAAAAAGCATCTATCTATGCTATTAGAAAACAGTCTAGATAATGCCGAAATTATGATTGGACAACACTGTTATGGCTGCACTGCGGGTCAGGGCAGTAGTTGTTCTGGTGCACTTAGTGAAGATTAACTCATAGGCCTAAAATTCCTGCCTTAGTGCGACAGTACGAGCACTGGGTTTAGGCCCTTCCTGAACCATCTTGTTATATAAGACAAAGTCGGTTGTATGATATTGTTCAGATCGAAGGAACTAACCGTTGATTACCATGAAGATCATTCTCACGACGCTTGTTAGCGCGCTCCTAATTTGTAGCAATCTCAGCTTCGCCGCGGGTCGCAGCAAGCCAGTGGTTGTCGATACCGCCGAGATCCGTCAATTAGCGCCTACCGTACTTTATACCGGTATCAGCCTGAGCAAGAATGACATTCGCATAGCCGCCGAAATTGAAGGCCGCCTAACCGCTATTGTTGAAGTCGGCACTGCGCTAAAAAAAGGCCAAGCCATTGCCACTCTGGATGACGTCTTCTTACAACAACAAAGAGAAGAACAGCTAGCCACCGTCGCCAGTGAGCAAGCCAGTGTCGCACTATTTAAAAAACAGGTGCGGCGTTATCAAGCGCTACTCAAATCGAACAGTGTGGCACGCGACCAACTAGATCAAACACAGACCTCCCTGCAGATCGCACAAAGTGATATGCGTGCTGCTCAAGCCCGTTTAATGCAAATTGAAGAGCGTATTAAACGCTCCAAGATCATTGCACCCTACGACGGTGTAGTAACAGAACGCACGGTTCAAATAGGTGAATGGCTAAAGACAGGCGACACCGTGGTACGTTTTGTCGACCTAAACAGTAATGAAATCCAAGTCTATATCGCAGCGCAGATGATCGGTCTAATCCAGATCAACAGCCAGCTCGAAGTCTTGCTAAACCAACAATCCAGCAGTGCAATTGTGCATTCAATCGTACCAGCCAGCATCAATAGCTCACGTCTATTTGAAGTACGCTTAACCCCAGAAAAGGCCATTGCACCAGGTACATTGGTTCGTGTCAGACTGCCTTTTACAGCGGCACGTAATGTTGTCTCAATACACCGTGACGCCTTAGTACTACGCAAAGGCAGCACCACGGTGTTTAAAGTCAATGCCGATAATATTGCCGAACAGGTCGTTATAGAGATCGGCATGGGTGATGGCGACTACATTGAAGCGATTGGTGATATCGCTGCTGGCGACGCCATTGTTGTACGCGGTGGCGAACGCTTGCGCGCAGGCACTAGTGTCACTAGTACTGTCTTCAAAGCGAACAAATAAAACAACATGAGTCTCACTCGCGGCGCCTTAAGCAACCCCACCGCTGGCCTAGTAGCCGGCCTACTGGTGATCCTCTTTGGCCTACTCGCCTTAGACAGGCTACCGGTACAACTCACCCCTGAGGTGGAACGCCCAGAGATCACCATCAAAACCAATTGGCGTGCAGCGGCACCCGAAGAAGTTGAATCAGAAATCATAGAGCCGCAGGAACAACAACTGCGTGGCCTGCCCGGCATGACCGAGCTACTCTCTGAGGCACGTCAGGGCCAAGGCAAAATATCCATCGCCTTTGATGTCGACTTTGATTTACAGCGTGGGCTGATTGAGGTCATCAACCGCTTAAACCGCGTCTCCAGCTACCCCGATGACGCCGACGAGCCGATCCTCAGTACCGCCGGTGGCCGTAGTCGTCCGATTGCTTGGTTCATTATTAAGCCCACGGCCGAAAATGAAAATGATATTGAGGACTACCGCGACTACGTAGAAGAAGTCATTCAGTCACGTTTTGAACGGGTACCCGGTGTCGCCATGTCTGAGATACGCGGTGGCAACCAACAACAGATTCGCATCACTGTCGACCCCTACCTAGCCGCAGGCAAAGGTGTTGATCTAAGCAAGACGGTACAGCTAGTTGGTGGCAATGATGATGTTTCTGGCGGCAGTGCCGATGTCGGCAAGCGCCGATACACACTGCGTTATATTGGCGGTCTCTCACCACAGGACCTACAAAACCTGATCTTAGAATGGCGTGATGGCAAGCCTATCTACCTACGCGATATCGCAACGGTAGAAGTGCGCAATGCCAAACGCGATAATTTCGTCATCACCCGGGGTAAAGCCGCCATTGCGGTCAATGCCTATCGCGAAAATGGTGTTAACGTTTTAGATGTGATGCGCGATTTAGATCTCGCCATGAACGAGCTACGTCAGGGCCCATTAAAACGCGCTGAGCTCAGCATTGAACAGGTCTATGACGAAACGGTTTACATCCATAGCGCGATTGAATTACTACGTGGCAATCTCGGTATCGGCATTTTACTAGCGGTCATCATACTCTGGTTTTTCTTACGTCACTTCCGTGCCACTCTGGTTGTCACCATCACCATCCCTCTGTGTCTTTGCATCGCCTTTGTAGTCATCTTAGGCGTCGGTAAATCGATCAATGTCGTTTCACTTGCCGGCCTCGCCTTTGCCGTCGGCATGGTAATGGATGCCGCGATCATCGTACTGGAGAACATTGTACGATTACGTGAAAAAGGTTACTCGGGTTTTGATGCCGCCTTAAAAGGCACGCAAGAAGTCTGGCCGGCCTTACTCGCTTCCACCGCAACCACAGTCGCGATCTTCTTACCGATCCTGTTTTTACGTGATCAAAGTGGCCAACTGTTTTCTGATTTAGCGATTGCGATTACTGCCGCTATCATCGCCTCTATGTTGGTTGCCACTATCTTGATTCCAGCCGCCAGCATGGTCTGGTTACGTCGAGCAAAATTTGAAGACCACCTCGCCACAAAATGGGATTCAGCAAGTAATAAAATAGTCAATCTGACGCGCTCACCGAAACTACGCATCGCCTTAGTCGCTGGCTTAATCATCATACCGATAGCCAGCTCATGGCAGTTTTTCCCTGAGCGCGATTACCTCCCTACCGGCAATCGCAATCTTGCCTTTGGCTTCATCCTGCCGCCACCGGGTGTCAATATTAATCATATTAAAGATGAGATGGGCGACATCATTGCTGATCGCATCCAGCCTTATATGACTGGCGAGAAAGAGCCAAAGATTAAACAATACTTTTTTGTTGCACGCTCTGGCTCGATCTTTATCGGTGGCCGGGCAGAAGACCCGAATAAAGTCGATGAACTGGTCAAGGTATTAAGTCAGGCGGTCAGTGGTTTTCCTGATACCTTTGCAGTCGTGCGCAAGGCCTCTTTATTCTCAGGCTTTGGTGCCAATCGTGAGATTGAGATCAACATTCAAGGGCGCAATATTGACGCCTTACTCGAGGCCGCACGGGTAGGTTTTACCGCCATTCCACAAAAGATACCTGGCGCCAGAGTGCGGCCACGCCCTGGCTTGGAGTTAGCCGAGCCTGAATTACAATTCAAGCCACATGATGACCGTCTGCAAGAAGCTGGCTGGAACCGACAAACATTGGCTAAGGTCACGCAGGTCTTAGGTGATGGCCTCAAGGTTGGTGAGTATTTCGATGGTGAAGAACGCCTAGACGTTATCCTGAAAATTCCACAGTGGCACACGCCTGAAGAAATTGCCGCCATCCCACTATCGACGGCTAACGGTAGTGTTGTACCTTTTGCCGAATTAGCCAGCATCGAACGCACCGCTGGCGCCAGTCAGATCCGCCGCCTAGATCGACGACGCACCGTGACACTAGAGGTCACGCCACCGGAAGATGTCCCATTAGAACAGGCCATCACTATTATTAAATCAGAGATAGAACCCTTATTAGAACCACTATTACCCGCTGATGGTGTGATCCTCTATGGTGGCTCAGCCGATAGCCTGAGCATAGCGATCAAGAACCTCAGTGGTAGCTTCACCATCGCATTGATTATCTTATTACTACTGATGGCCGCGCTATTCCGCTCGTTCACAGACAGCCTACTAGTAATGATGGCATTACCTTTAGCGACCATTGGTGGCGTTGCAGCATTACACATCCTTGGGTTATCAGCCGACCTCTTAACCATGATCGGCTTCATTATTTTATTAGGTCTAGTGGTAAACAATGCGATCTTATTAGTCTACCAGGCACGCAATGCAGAACGTGCCGGTGCTAATCGCCTAGATGCTGTGCGCACAGCCGTGCGTACCCGTTTACGCCCTATCTTAATGAGCACTACGACTACTGTCTTTGGCATGCTGCCTTTAGTCTTATTTGCTGGCGCTGGCTCTGAGCTCTATCGCGGTTTGGCCGCAGTGATTGTCGGTGGCATGATTGTCAGTACACTCTTTACACTGATCTTAATCCCAAGCCTATTGCAGTTTGATTGGCGTCGCACGCTGCGTAGAAACGACTAGTCCGGTCTGATCTTTAAGCACAACATGGCTTAAAGATCAGACCGGACAGGCTAAAATAAACGGGGATTAGTCCCCCTATGGTTCAAGCGGCTGTGTCTTGTTCCCTGCCTTCAACCAACTGTTAATACCACCCTTCACGCTATACACCTGTTTAAAACCCAATTGTTTGCTGAGAAAAGTGCCGACACTCGTAGTGCGATTACCCGAACGACAGATCAGGATCACTGCTTGCTCAGGATTAATTAAGTCATCGGTTTGCTGCATCCATTCTTCGATATGTGGCTTACCCTTTTGATCAAAAAACATAATCGGATGACTGCCCTCGACAATGCCAGTTTGTTGCCATTCTTCAGGGGTACGGATATCGATAACAGTGATGCCTTCTTCCATCAATGCCGACAGCTGCTGCACCGTAATATGTTCCAACTCGGCCTGCACCACACTCGTACACAAAAACAGGGCCAGCATCACGATATATTTCTTATACATTTTTTATCTCCATACCTTTAAACGGCATCGCTTAAATCATTAAGTGCGATCTTATTGACATGCAAAATACTCGCTCAAGAAATCGGCAAAAGGCAGGCTATCGGCCGCCTCTATTTGTTTTTGTTTAGCCAAGCTCTCGGCCGCTATACGCATAAATTCTTTTTCGCGCTCGGGCGCTAGAGGCTGTGTGGCGGCTTGGTAGGTTTTAGCATAGTCATGGATCAACTCAAGATAAGTCGATGACTTCAATCTCATCTCTTTTAATATACGCGCCGAGAGGCTCTCGTCAGGGTCACGCAATACCGGCTCATAGCGATTCAGCGCAGCGATATAATTCGGCTTATCTAATAACTCTGCAAGCTGGCGCATCTCAGAAAAAATAGACTCGCCCCATTGCGTCAAAGCCACACTTTCACCATCAAGCCGCAATTCTAGATTTGCTCGACGGCCATGGTGACTGACCTCATAGGCATTAATATCAATCTCTTCACGTTGCCGTCTATCGATACTACGATCATCTGCCAATAAACAATAAAGGAACAATAACTCAATAAAATCCAACTGCTCCTGTTCCACGCCAAGGGCTGAGAATGGATTGAGATCTAAGGAACGAATCTCCACATAACGCACACCACGATGCAGCAAGGCATGTGTTGGCTTTTCATTCTCACGCGTTATTTGCTTGGGCCTCACATTACTGTAGTACTCATTTTCAATCTGCAATATGTTTGCATTCAGCTGGCGATAGGCACCATCGACGCAGACGCCAATCTCTTCATATGGCCTGTAGGGTTTACTGATTGCACCGGCCAAACAACGCACATATTCTGGCAAGCTGCTATAGCAGGCCTTAATACCAATTTCATTTTCACGCTGATTGGTATAGCCAATATCACCCAACCGCAGCGAGGTGGCATCCTCAACAATACGGGTATGGCGATCAAACTCTGCCAGCATACCAGCACCGGCATGCCTAAAGCTCTCATCCACCACCGGTGAGGCGCCGAACAAATAAGGAATTAACCAGCCTATACGCTGTAGATTACGGATCTGAATAAAGTATTGTTGGTCTACAAAATCACGCAATGCAGATGAATCATTCTTCAGTGCCTGCCAGCGCGGCCAAAAGGCCTCATCAATGGATAAATTGACATGGATACCAGCAATCACCTGCATGATCTTACCATAGCGATAACCTAAACCACGGCGATAGACCTCTTTCATTTGCCCCAGATTACTGCTGCCATAATGTGCAATACGAATACTCTGCTCGCCCGCCAAACGCGGTGGCATACTCCCCGGCCATAGAGACTCTTGACCTATCCTTGGATAAACAAAACGATGGATGTCATCAAGAAACGCCAAGGCTTGCCCACTATCAGGCAGCGGTGGCGTCACAAACTCTAATAGGGCTTCAGAGTAATCAGTGGTAATAAAAGGATGGGTTAAGGTCGCACCCAATTCAGACGGATGATCGCTTTGCGCGATATTAGCCTGTGGATCAGTACGTAGAGATTCCTTCTCGATACCAACTTGGCCAATACGCAAATAGCGTTGCGCATGTCCCTTGGCTAATAAAGAAAGCTGCTGTGAGATCAAGATTTTGCTGGGCTATAAATTTAAAGAGCACTCAGTATAAACCAATCCAGCCATTAGAAACGGCTGGCGCGTTTATAAGTTTCCTATACCTCAATATCTTTTTTGGTTATTTATTCGCAAAAATACTCAAACACTGAGGACTTACATCCTGAGACACATGTTTAGGCAGTATCAATCTCATTCAATCACTAGTAGCCTCGGCATTACCGAGTAATTACTTATGATACGTTGCTTGTACTACAAAAAAAAAGCCCTCACCAAACAACAACGTTAGTGAGGGCTTTTATTTATCGCTACTTTTATAAAACGACTAGATTATCGTCCGCTGTCAAAGCAGCCAAGTCCAAAGAACCTGTTCCAATACCTTCTAAAATAATTATCTGCTCAGGGGTCGTAAAATCAGATTCACCATCTTTATCAATGTTTAGCGTGACATCTGTACCACCATCTAGCACTTGAATAAAGTGTGCCAAGTCATCACCGGTTGTATAAGAGAGTAAGTCACTTAAATCTAATTTATCCGTATCCGCTGTTGCTTCAGCTCCCAGTATGAAATCAGATATCGTATCTGTATTCCCTAAGGTCGAAAGATTGAAATCAAAGATATCATGACCACCACTACCAGTCATCGTATCGTCTCCATCACCACCTGTGATGATATTATCATTTGCATCACCTACAAGGGTATCTGCTCCTGAAGTACCTACAATAGCTGCTGTACCTGCTGTATCAACCGAAAAATTAGCGCTACTGGCAATGAAGTCTGTGGCGCCTGCAGTCAGGTTATCCCCTTTGATGACGATGTCGTTCAATGTAGCACCTGTACTATAAAGCGAGGTATCCACATGCAAATCACCCGTCGAAGCAACTTTTGAGGTGTAGAGTACTACGTCATTTTTCAGGTAGGTAATCGTCGAGCCAGTACGCTCAACACTCAGTACATCGCCTGTCGCATAGCTACCGGCCCACACCTTGTAAGCGCCGTTTTCAAAGACAAGAAGCGTACCATTGTTCGCCAGAAAAATCGCGTAATCAATCGTGGTATAGCTTCGATCGGTATCGCTGTCAGAAAGACCAATCATACGAAACGTATTCGTTTCAGCTACCGTAGTCGACATAAAGCCATCGCTACTGATGACCTGATCCGAGAAGGTGCCTGCATTACCCCAGCTAGACGCCGTTTCGGTGATGTCGTTACCAGTAACAGTCACACCCACTGGCGCTACCGTGGTAAAGGTTGCGTTGACCTGCTCAGCAGCGGGTGCGTTACCCGAAGAAACATAGGTCCAACCGTAGCCTACTTTAATCAGGTTAGTGG
>JGI20154J14316_10002356_pt1 | contig 15976 bp, 9 predicted proteins | sample COG_04_FD_14316 | JGI IMG/M metagenome (IMG submission 14316) | reverse complement strand
TTAAGGAAGTATTTAGCTGAAAATGTGTACAATTATTCCGACATAACCGAGCAGTACGGGGACATGTTGAAAGAAATTGTTGGCGAGATCAAAAACGGAATCAAGGACCCAGGGAATCCACGCAACTGGGGGTCGGAACCCGTGGTTCAGATTGTGAACAGAATATTCGATATTGATATCCAGATTGTAGACAAATCCACATGGAAACTTATGTGGGGGAGCGGGGAGGTAACAGACGACACTATTTTATTGCTATGGGTCAATGGTGCCCATTATATGTGGTTGAAGGAAGAGAACAAGGCAACGGCAAAAGAAGAAAAGAAGGAAGAAAAGAAGGAAGAAAAGGAAGAAAAGAAGGAAGAAAAGAAGGAAGAAAAGGAAGAAAAGAAGGAAGAAAAGAAGGAAGAAAAGGAAGAAAAGAAGGAAGAAATATGGACCGTCAGAAAAGTGACAGACGAAGAAGCAATCAACATGATCAGGGGTCTGAAAAACGTAGACCTGAACAACTTGGTTAGGAATCGCGAATCTATTTTATACAAGACTGTTTACCCGTATAATTATTACACACCCAAGTTTCCTGGATACGGGCTTCCTGTTATAAACGCATTAGTAAACGCGGGAGCCAATCCAAACCAGGTGTTAAGAGGCGTGAAAGTCGTAGGCGATGAAAAGATTTACAACGGAGAAACGGCGTTGGACTTGTTAGTGAAAGATTATAAACATTTACTCGATAACGAGAGGACCATTAAGGAGATCTTAAGGTATGACCTAAACGCAGATTATATCGACAACCACTATATGGCAGGTCTCGTGCAACAAGTTGATTTCGAGAAACCAAAATTCATGCTAGTCATGTCACGGTCTGGTCTAATATACGAACAAAAACGCATACAAAAGGAAACCGCTCCGAAACTTGAGAAGGAATTAACACGTCTTGGAGAAATCATAGATTATCTGAGCAAACGCACAAAAACTGCTCCCGGGCAGGCAAAAATAAGTGCGGCGAAAATACGCAACTCTGACAAATTATGGGATATGAGCCACCCCACACAGGGTCGTAGATATAATTACTCTCGCATGAAGATATCCGACTTTGTCAAGGCGATTCGTGAACATGACTTAAAAAAGGTGAAGGATATGGTTGATGCCGGAATCGATGTAAATCAGAAACAATCCGATAACCGAGAAGAAAAATTCCCCGTATGCGAGGCAATCACCGCGACTGATATCATCGATCCTGCAGATAGATACAAAATAAGGGTGGTTATGGGGGGCGGGGTAAATGACAACGAGAAAAACGGTGACGCAGATGTCAGTAAAAGCAACGCAATACAAATAGTAAAACTACTTATCAATTCGGGAGCTAAGATGGACCAACCATGTGATGAAATATACCAGGACGCAAACACGCCTCTTCAGGAGCTGGGTCTACTCCACAGGGATTACGAATGGGAACCCGATAACCGAAGAGAAGTCGAGCAACTGATAATGTACGCATTTCAACACGGAGCAACTCCCCCCATTCGTGATGCGACTGACCGTGAAAATGACTATTCCGAAGAGTTGTACGATTCCGAAGAGGTGGAAGACATAATAACAACTCTGTACGAAAAATATAAGCGTACCAAAAAAAACACATAAACACATAAACACATAAACACACAATATCTTATTACATCATGGACTTGTTGAACAAGGATGTAATAAGATACATTATCGAATTCTTGATTTATTGTAAACAATGCGGGACCTTCCAAATTCCACATAAGTCGTGCTGTATATGTAAACAGACATATTGCGAGACGTGTAAAGAGACGCTTGTGACCATCCATAGCTTTTACGAGAACACGTACTGTAACGAATGCCACCATGCCCTGATCGCGTAACTCTTATGGATATTCCGACACGTCGTCTACCTGCGATTCGCTCTCTTGCGGGTATTTCTTTGCCGGCCACGTGCGACTCTTGTCTTACTGCGTCTCCCACCCTTCCTGCCGGGTCCCAGGAAACTCGTCACTACCCCGGCAACGTCGTCGTTCGTTTTCCGCGCCACAGCCAGGTGACCCGTCTTCTGTTCCTGTTTGATGCGTTCGCGCTCTTCCTCCACATGAGCATACGTATCATCTCCCTGTTGCTGTTGGGACGGATGAAGCCTTGCCCCGTTGCGCAACAGTATATCGCGAATCTCCGCGACCTTGTTCTTCCTTTCCTCCTTTGTGAATCTTCCCCAGATAACGTGGTCGGTCCTACCTGGTCCAGTACGGACGGACGTTCTCGCCGGGTCGTATTTTGTGTCATTGCTTGGTTCGGTGTAAAACTCGACAAGGAACAATGGTGACCACGGATCTGGACGGATCTGGGTGTCAAGTCCCACATGCAGATTGGGGTCCGCACCATGTTTGAACAGAAGTCGCAGCATGTCAGTGTTCGCGTTGTCCACGGCATACACGAGAGGCGATGTCTTTGTGCTATCCGTTAGGTTAGGATTTGCGCCTCTTTCCAACAACATCCTCGCCAGGTCTACGAAATCCGACCGCACTGCGTGAGAAAGCGGTGTGTTATCGTGATGAATACGTCCAGCACGGACGCGATCCACCGCAATGTTGGGATCGGCACCCTTTTCCAGCAACAGTTGTGCGATAGCGACCCGATCTGATTCACGGTGGCGGGGTCGTCGATAAAAGTCGTTCATAAATGCGTATCCCGACGCCTCCCACAACGGGGTGACCCCAGTCGTGCCACCGTCACCTGTATGCGCATTCACATTCGCCCCCGCGTCAATCAGCACATTTACGATGTCAGGGTTTCCATATCGGGTCGCCCAATGGAGAGGAGTTAAACCCTCACCGAAATCGTCATCTTGGTCCAATGCGTTCACGTGTGCGCCACGCTTAAGCAATATCTTGACAATGTCGACGTTGTCTCTCTGCGCAGCCCGATGGAGGGGCGTGGAGATATATTGCGTTTCGTTACCGCCATCTTCGACCTCCTGATAATTCACGTTAGCCCCATCTTCAATCTCCTTTCGCACGCCAGCAAGGGACTCGTCGTAAATGGCGTTCATGAGCGCACGGTCCAGCTGTCTCTGTGTCCGGGGAGGCGTGGGAATCGGGAGAATCGGGAGAGACGCCACCGACACATTATCTATAGAGTCGGTCATCTCATCCATACCTCCCCTTTTGCGTGTGCGTCGCGTCCGTTTAGCCCGCCTTCCGCGTTTTCGGGGGTTTCGACTTTTTCGACTTTTTCGGGTTTTTCGAGAGTGATGGGTTCCGCCTCTTTTACGCACGACAGGTTTAGAAGTAGGTGGCGGAGGAGCTCCCATCATTGTATAGGTTATGTCTGCCTCGGTGGTGGTCCCGTTGAATTTGCGTTCGCTGTGTTGTTGACGAGCAATACCAAGAAGCTGGTCGCCTTCCAGCCACAACATTGGTCTGTCCTTGGTGATGTACCCAATGTCTTTCAGATACTGGCGAGCCGCCCGTATTTCTTGAACTCGAGTACTCATAGTTCAATTATATTATGTGTATAAAATATATATGAGCCACTTTTTCGATACAGATACAAATCAAAAGGGGTACGTGTACTACATAGTTCCCAAAACCACCACGTTGTATCGCGGCGACACCAACATATATTTGGCAGAAGGCGATGTTCCCGATGTGCCAACGTTTTTCGGACTGAAACGAAAAAATGTGGCGAAATACGGGATGGTGTTTACTTTCAAAACATTGAAACCTCTCAAACTGTTGGCACTCGACAAACCGAACCAAAAGTTCTACGACGACGCTCCGTCGCATATACAGACCATTCTGAACAATCAATACGGGTTTAAGAGCGGGCTTCGCGACACGGTGCGTGCGAAAGACTACGAATTGGTGGAATATCTGTGTAGTCAGGGATTTGACGGGTATCTTATCGACGAAATGAGCGTGCCCGACGACGTCTACGTCGACGAATACGACAGCGACGGCGAAACGGAAGACATCGGAAATCCACGCAAGTTTCACAGCGAGATGGTGATTTGCAACGTGAAAAAGAACGTGAAGCTGGAGAACATGACACAGGACGTCAATAAATACACGAGCGATGACATTAACAGGGAGGTGATGAAGAAACGCGCCATACTCCATAAATACGAAATGGAGGAGAAACGAAAAAACTCCAAACGCAGACCACGAAGGGATTCGAGTCCAAATAGACAAGAGGTTCACGTGGCTCCCATGTTTACGGGATTTTCGGGAATTGGGAATTCGCCTCCGCGCACGCCACGCGGTAACAGGACTGCGGATTCTTCCGATACCAATATATCTTCCCCGAATTCATCTATCAGTAGCGGGGTTTCCACACCATCAAGAGGGGCGCCACAGGCTCTGTTTCGATCTCCATCCGCGTCCACGTCTGGTTCGGACTCTTTGTCAGGGTTAGACACTCCGCCATACAAAAACAAAACGCCTCCAGGTTCGCTTTTTGACCGCATGGATTCTGATCCCGACTCCCCGTCCAAACGCGTGAAAATAGCCCAGCCAAATTTCAACATGGGCGGGACCAGGCGGAAAGCGCGTCGAAAAAACCGCAAACCTGCGAAAAAACAAAAGACGTTGCGACGAAAACAGAAACGTACGAAAACGCGCAAATCAAGGGGGAGAAGGAAGAGTGTAAAAAAAACACGACATAGGACACGGTAAGACTATCCATATAACATGATACTTCTCACACGCTGTATGGTATGTTCATTACTATGTTCAATAGTAATGATCAAATAACTGGGTATATCCGTATTGCTGCCATTCCAGTCCACCTATACGGTTTTCCTTTCGGCCGAGGTGTCTGGTCCTGGACTCACCCGCATAACAAGTCGCGAACACAACCAGGTTGCCAGCATAACCCACATGTTATCAATGGTGTTTCCGCCATTGTGAACGACCCACCTGATGGCTCGGCAATGTGGTGCCGATACCAGAAAGGGCGACATGAAAAATCCTTGAAAGAATGTAGGTACACAGTAATACGTATACATGTTGGCGGCCACATAGTGAAGACAAATCCAGAAAAGATAGAGACCAGACGCATTATAGCAATACATAGCATAAGGCTTGATTACGGGGTATAGTTCCCTACCACTTCTATAAAGAACCCGATAAGACGTCAGATGGTCCAATGTAATTACGCTATCGGAATCAGAGACAGTGTCGACACCAACGTCTGCGTTTTCTTTTTCGTCGGTCGACATTGTATACTTATACCCCAGAGCTGTCTTTGGATTGTTTTCAATATACATATCATAACCTATCATGAACAGGCGACGGGATACACAAAACCGTCGTCTTCCAGAATTCTCTGGATGGAACAGGTATCTGGTTTCCGACGATGACATTGCGACTTGTGGATAATCTCCAGATTGTCGTCGCATTCGCGGATAAATAAATCTCGTATTTTCCAGAACGTGTCATCGTCCATACACGTGACAGAATACGTATGCGCGTTGGTTTTCAGCCATTTTCGGAAACTGAGATTGTTGGAGTAGGTGGAGGCGGCGTATGCTTTATACATGGTAAATAGCGTATATACATCGGTGAATGTTTCAGGTGTATAATCCGACCCAGTCATGACGCACAGCTCCATGAAATCTTGGGTGGAGATCCCTATCTGTTTGAGAATCTCGCGTGTCTCGTACAATACGAGCGTATTGTTCATCAAGCTGATGTATCGCAATACGCGCGGTATACCGTACACAAACATGTCCATGTCTTCGCTCAGACAGGCCCACGCCTTCTTATGTCTGACAAAGGCTGCACACAATTCATCTGCCTCTCCCGCTGCGGTATAATAAGCGTATCCGTAACTGGCTATCAGTTCCTGGACCCTGAGTATATCTTGTTTTTTTAGAAATACACACTTTCTCTTCAGGGTCTGAATGGTTTCGAGCATAGACTCGCGCTCTGTGTAGGTGACAACATCTTCCATTTTTTTATACAATTCGTTACATTCTGACTCTGCTCTGAGTTTGTCCTCATACCTTTTGTTGAGCGTCTCTCTTTTTTCAGCTGGAGGTTTCCCGTCGAAAATGAAGATGGGGGTAATATTATGACACGCAAACAGTGACAACATGAGATACATGTTTTCAATTAGCGTGTTGTTCATTTGATATTTGTATAGGTAAATACTGATGTCAACGACAATTGTTTTCCCATACAGATCGCGCATGTGTTTGTTCTGAATACACTCTTTACAGTTCTCCACAAAATACTTGTTCAGGTAGCGAATGCCCATTTGTTTTCCTATTATGACACCCGCATAAAACGCATATCTTACTTCATTTTTTGTAAAATATAATAAAATAATATCCTATTATTGTATTATAATGCCTCAATCAACATACATTAGTGAGACCGACCCGAGCGGTGCTTTGCTGCCAGATATAAACGAGGTTCTATATACAAATTTTGACTTATCATATATACCCCAGTACGGAGACACCTATCTTCTAAAGGATTACCAGAGTAACGTTGTTTCTGATTATTTCAGACCGTATACTGGTGACGGTAGTTTAGAATGGCCCGCACCATTAGCATTTGACGCGAGCAACAATTTGTATGTGTGTACTATTGCTTTAGCAAATTTTATATCGCGGGTAGATGGCGAGTTTATCACCAACGTGTTTCCGCTCAACACCGATACACCCTCGGGCATTGCTTTCGACAAAGACAATATATTATATATCACCATCGCCAATTCCAACGTGTCGTTCGAGCGACAAGAATTTATCTGGCCCCAGGTATGGACGTCTAAAATACTTAAGCTCGATTTGANTACTCTCAATGCGGTCGAATTAGTAGTGAGCGGCATATCGACGAATAAGCTGGACGGTATCTGCTTTGATAACTCTGGAAACCTCTTTGTATCCGACAGTATCACCAGCACAATATTCAAAATCACCGAAACTGGTTATAGCACCGGAGTAGGCGAGATTTTTGCGTCTAACCTTGCTGGTATCAATACCCCAATAGGATTGGCAGCAGATCTATATAACAATATTTACGTCTGTAATTCGGGAAACAACAACTTGGTACGGATTACTCCACAAGGGATGCTCACTGTCGTGGCATCTACTGGACTGGACAACCCAACCGGTGTGACGTATAACCCCATTAACAATTGTCTCTATGTGGCCAATTACGGACCACTTCTGACGAATGTTATGATACCTGCCAAAGTGTTTGTATACCAAATTGTGAACGAAACTCTTTTCCAGCTTCCGATTCCGTATCCTGCTGATATAAACTACCGAGAGTGGTATTACGCAATTGCTACCGACAAAACGGGAAAGGTCTACACGTGTGGTGCTGAGGAAAAGCCTAATATATTTTTTCAACAGGGTCAGGGAGCATTCATCAAAGAGATCAAGGATATGTTTACAGGAACCAAGAGCGTCGGTCTTTTCTATGGAGGCGAAGCCGATGTCAATGCTGTTAAATATCCAATAGTCTACAACATTAATCCGATTACATCCATAGCGATCGATTCTACACAGACTAATTTATACTGTTCGCAATTCACATCGCCTTTTAAACCTGACTCTGTCGACCCCGTATACGTCCCGTATCCCTATGGAGTTATATGGAAAGTCCCTCTGACAGATCCATCATTTAACCCAGTGTTAGTATATCCGAGTTTTGTAGCGTCAAATAACTTTACGCAACCCAAAACCGTTGCCGTGAAAAACAATGGAGTTGTTTATTCGTTCACCGGAAACGCCTTCACCGGTCATACCTTATTTGGCATGAATCCCGAGGGCGTAATAAAATATGTAGGATTCGTTAACAAACCCGAGATGTCCGACCCATCCTCTCTTATTTTTGATAATCAAAACAGAATGCTTTATTGTAACTCGACGTATCCTTTCGTTACAGGTGCGATAAACAGTCCATTGGTTCGTTTGACATTTGTGAATGACTATACCACTACAGCAGAATACATAAATCTAACTGGATTTAGTCTGGCAGACCTTGATGGAATGGATCAAATAGCGTTAAATAGCGACTCAACTATTTTATACTTCAGGATAAACGGTACCACAAACAAACAAATATGGAAGTATGTTTTCGCTACTGGGGCGTCAACCAAGCTTCTTGATCTTGCGGTGAGTGCGGTGTATTCCTTTGGTGGTGGAGGGGGGGTGAAGGTCGACAGTTCCGGAAACGTATACACCATGCTCATGGTTACCGCTACAGCACAAGGTTCGTTAGTATACTGGGATAACAGTGACACCTTAAATACGGTAAGCGTTACATTCAATGACGGTTCGTCTTATCCGTTGGGGGTTGTTTTTGGATTCTCCGAATTTACAACTGGAGGGGCTCTTTATGTGAATACACTTAGCGAAATCGCCATAGAACGAACTCTGTATTTGTATACATTCTCCAGCTCCAATACCGCAATAGCGTCTACATCAACAATCACCGGTCAGCCGATAACTGACACAGTCAATATCGCATTGAACCCTGCACAAACGGACGTATTTCTCGCAGATTCCGGAACCAATCAAATATTGAAATATAATATAGCTACAGAAGTGGCATCAGACTTTGTGGTGTTTGTCACTGGATACGTCACGCCCATACTTAATAATCCTACCTCCGTTATATTCGAGGATAGCTCTACAACCCATTTGTACGTTGGCAATTCTATAGCAAATAATATAGTAAGAGTCGGTCTGGACGGTCTTGCCGAAGATGTAACCGTTACTGGGGTGACCCTTAGTGGCCCAACTGGATTTTCTTACGATAATACGGGTAATTTATATGTAGTGAATTTTAATAGTAATACTCTTTGTAAGCTCACCTTTGCCGATCCACTGAATGCAGTTGGTGTGGCAATTACTATAACCGGTTCTCCTTTATTTCAACCGTCGTCCACGTCGTTCGATGATACATTTACAAAGTTGTATGTATCCAATTCAGGATTGGATAATGTAGTAGAAGTGAACGTCGCCACTGGGGCGAGCACCCTATACAGCAACGGCGGGAAGAATATAAGTGAGCCTGGAGGAATAGCATTCGACAACGAAACTGGACAACTCTACATTACAAGTTCAGGGACAAACGAACTGGTTCAGATTTCCAACAATAATCAACTGAACAACGTTGTTGTTGACGTAGTGTCTGACGACTCTTTGTTAACGCCGCAAGGCATTACCATAGATGCGAGTTATAATATTTATTTGGCGAATTATGGAAACGCAGGAAGCCCCATATTGAAAATTACACATGACATAAGCTTTAATAACATTTACGATTCGAGCACAGATGGCATTAGGCGTCCCCGTCAGTGTGTTGCGTATGAACCAACAAAATCAATCTATATAGCAGATAGCCATGCCTACATCCCGTTATTGGATAATACGCAAACTGTCACCAAATATGCTACAAATCCGTTGTTAGACAGGATTGGCGGAAGCGTGGCCATTCGAAACAAGCCGCCCACGTTAACAACAGGGCCGTTTATTGTGGCAGCAGCTGATTTCTTCTTCCCACCGAATGCGTATTTTGTGTCTATTACGCCGGACCAAACAAATCCAGAGACTGGCACTCCTGTCGTTAACGACGTTATTGTATCCGGCGATTCAGACATTGGCAATGAAATGCCCGTGGCTATCTTTGATGAAGCAAGTAATCCTACCTCAAAACTGTATGCTGGACTAAAGGGTATTCCTGACCCATCAGACCCATTCCAAACACTTGGAGGCGGTATAATCGAAGTGACCTTTACAAGTGAAATTGCTGCCGTGTCGAAAATATTAAACATTACTGGGCTTCAACTTCTTTATAATAAGCCTGCGCCAATTACCGCTATCGCATTTTCCAATGACCACACCTTTATGTACACAATGACAGGAGGCGAAGCAGTCCCAACAACAGCTGTGGCACAGCTCGAGCTCAAGAGAATCGCAAACTACCGCACAAACAGTGTCTTGGTTGCCGAAACATTCGTAACATTTCCAAGCAATGATGTATTGCCCGGACCTGTTCGGCCGTATACTTCCTTGGTGGTGGACAAGTATGATTATATATACGCGCTGGTGCGTTCCAGGTATTACCGAATCACTCCTTCAGGAGACTTCATTACGTTTATCGATCCTCTTCTTTCCGATCCCGTAAACCTGCTGTGGAATGGAACCTATATGAACTATGTCCCGTGGGACAATTCTATTTTTGTATCTGTTACGCGTGTGAATTCTACTGATAAAATTTTCTTGTCCTTCAAATTTGATAATATGGATGGTCGTGTCGAACCATACAACGACACGATGTATATTTACGACATAAGTGGGTCGGTTCCGCCGTTTACAGAAACATATGACTTCAGTTATAATATTTACGACAAGTATATCGTGATCGACCCGAGCAACATAGACCCTGGAGTCGCAACGGACACAACCTTCCATTTTGTTATGCCAAATGTATTACCTGAACCAACCGATGTCTATACATTAACATGTAACAGTGTTGCGATTTCAGACGACTTCTGTAACAACTGTACTTACAACAAAACAAAGTTTCAGTCTGGAACGTATCCAACCAGCGTTGCCTACACCGACAACACTAATTACCTCTATGTCTCTCTTCAAAATAATACGATTTCTCGAATCAATTTGTTGGGAGTAGTAGAGAACGATATTGTCAGTTCCACCGATGGATTAAATGGGCCAGTCAGTATGGTAGTGGACCTGTCATATAACCTGTTTGTGCTCAACAGAACAGGGGGTTTTATTTCGAAACTGATACTGACCGACAACATTTTTCAAATTGATAACACGTTTTATACCGGGATCACAAACGCCATCGATTTTGCCTTTGATCAATACGGAGGAGAATACATTTATATTTTAAGTGGTTCGAGTCCAAGTGTTATCATCACACGTATTAGTGCCGTTGACGGAAGTGGTGCTTACCTCGTTCCTGTCCCGTTTGGCACAATATACGACCCCAATGGGTTGTCTATCGACGAGTTTAAACCCGGCGAGCGGTTTTTGTATGTATCGGATACCGATCAAACTGGAGTGAATCGTATTATGAAAATTAATTTGCTGGATGGATTATACACATCATCGACCGTCATTTCTGGATTGGTGGAGAAACCGTTTAAGATAGCAAACAAACACGACGGGTTCTTGTATGTATGTAATAGAGAAGGGGATTCAATCGCCAAGATCTCCATAGACGCTCAATGGAACAATATAAACAATGACGTATGGGCAGTGGCGAACATATCTGTCCCAAGTGGACTGGCGTTTGATGCGTCTGGTAACATGTATGTAGCTAACACTGGAACCAGTCCAAGAAATAGCCGTGTTTCCAAGATTTATATGGAATATTTCCCGTTTACCAACGTGATTCTGAACAACGGAACATGCGACACTACCCAGATTTACAATCGAACCACAAAGACGTATGTCGTGGTCAATTACGATACGTCGAACCCTACTATGTTCCCGATTCCGTTCCCCTATCCCATAGTAGACTAACTAACAGATGTGTAAACAAAGACAACCGTCGCAATAGCAATAAAGAATGACCATAATGTATGAATATTATGGTCATGCTTCGGCATTTTATACCCTTCAATGGGGTGGTCATACAGGAAGCATAGTGCCGCCTTTTGTAATCATATTAAGCTCAAGCCAAAACCCCACATTAAAAAGAATGACCGCAAATGCGTGTATTTTTTGGTCGAACACTGTTTCCGCAAATAACCCTTCAATGGCTCCCCCTAATGCAATTAGGAGTGGTGGAGCTATCGAATTAACTATGCGGAATGGTCCTGGAAACACCAACGCACCTAAATCTGAAAACGCATACAGATTTAATGACGCAGACAGCATAAATGGTACCAAGGTGGTCCATGCCAATGGAAACGTGGAACCGCCCGCAGTTTGTCTCCATTTAAAATTAAAGGTAGCCTTATAATCTTGATTCCCCAGATAACCGATAAAGAAGCCCATTACGGATAAAGATGGTAACCAGCCATAAAAGTACGCTGGACCCAGAACAGCGTAGGAGAACGCCTGTAACCCAACATACTGCATATTGAAAATGAAAAAGTAGGCAACAATTCTTAGCCACTGGTTGTTTTTATCAGAAACGACCACGTTTGTGTTTTCTGCTTCACCTCTTAGTGGACTGTCAAACGGAGCCACCTGCCAGCCTTCGTATGTATGCATCATGATACCGGGAAGACCTCCGAAAAATGCGACTATGGGAGAGAGAAGAAATAGAAGCGTTCGTTGCTCGTCATTATCAAAATAGGTGGTCCATTTACCACTGTTCTTGAGTACAGACTGCGCCATGAGAAATGCTGGAATAATTGGAATCCAATGGACCAGCTCAACCAGATTTAGCATACAAGTATTGGCTGTGTGAGCCATGCCAATATCATAGAGCGACGTTTTGGGACCCGCTTTATTCCAACCCCACGATGAATTCGAAGGAAACCCCTTTGAAATCCACTTATTTCCGAGGGAAAAATAAAACTCACTGCTGGTTTTTATTTTATTGTAAAGCGCCATATATGGATAATAATCGTAATCTGTCTTTAAGTTCGGTAGTTAATGTATTTGTAAAAGGGTCCCTATACGATATGAGGTATTTTTTCCAAAACTATTTTCAAGATCTCAAAAATGGACAAAAATAAATGTCCAAAACTGAGAAGGCTGAAAGAGTTTTGGAAAAAGAGTATGAAAAAACACGGTGTGACGAGAATGCTCTCATTTGCGTTTTTTTGGCAAATTGTTGCTTACGATATTTTTTTACACATGTTTGCGTTCGGCTCTAGCGGTTTTTTTCGGTTGCTAGAATATGGCAACCTTTAGCAACTTTCAGCAACCCAAAAAACCGCAAATATTTACATGTCAAACTTGTGACTTTCAAACATCAGATAAAAAGGATTATAACAGACATATTAAGACGATAAAACATAAAACGGGGTTTTTAGCAACTTTAGCAACCACATCATCGTCAGAAAAACCGGAAAAAACCGGAAAAAACCGAAAATTGTATAGGTGTGAAATATGTGATAAAGAATACAAGGATAAGACTGGACTGTGGAGACATCATAAGAGGTGTGGTGATCAAGCAGTTAATAGTGGATGTCAAAACGCTCAACCAGTAGCCGATACATCGTCACAAGTATCTCCAGAGTTAGTCCTCCAAATTTTAGAGAAGAACAAGGAGTTAACTGAGGTGGTTATAGAACAAAATAAGACCATCATGGAGTTGTCAAAGAATTCACAGATACAGACACAGAACAACATGAACAACTGTCATAACAACACGTTCAATCTCCAATTCTTCTTGAATGAGACGTGTAAAGATGCGATGAACATACAAGATTTTATCAAGTCTCTCCAGCTGAGTGTTCGCGATCTGGAAACCGTTGGCGAATTGGGGTATGCTGAGGGCATTTCTCGTATGTTTGTGCGTGGGTTAAAAGATATGGAGGTAACCAAGCGACCTATTCATTGTAGCGACTTGAAGAGGGAGGTGATTCATATTAAGGACAAAGATAGATGGGAAAGAGACAACCCCAACCAGGACAAACTGAGGAGAGCCATCAAAGACCTCTCCAACAAGAACATCATGTTGTTTGACGACTGGCAAAGAGAGAACCCAGGATATGACCAGTACGACAACAAGAAGAACGATATTTATTTGAAGATGATGGTACAGGCCATGGGTCCACCTGACGAAACAAGTGAGCGCCGGGATGTGGGAAAAATCGTACGGACGATCGCTCGTAACACCATTATTGACAAGTCCACTCTTCAATGATACGCAAAAAAATGAAATTAATTATCGTGTGATAGTATATTCAACTAACACATGATATCTGCTCTTGTAGATTTCTTGAATCATCTGAGAACACTCCTTCTGCTTATCGTCAATTTCCAAGACTACAACCGCCCCAACAATCTCCTGTTGATGTCGTCTGACTATCTATCTCCATCAATGAATGAACTATCCGTCGAAATCGACTTCGACGAGGCCTCCAGAGCGTGGCGACAAAACAAAAAGGACATTGGAAACGGGTCGTTTGTTTACGTCGATGTGCCATCTACTCCCACAAAGAGTCAATACCAACGCTATCAACGTCGTCCGCAACCCACTATCGACCACGAGCCTGTTGTGCAGAGATACGCCCTGCGATCTGTGGCAAGGGCGGGAAGGAAAAGGTTTGAGGATTTAGCGAACAATGAGAGGAAAAGGCTTGAGGATTTAGCGAACAATAGACAAAAGGAAATGGCGTCTGTTCCACAAGAAAAGAAAATGGCGTCTGTTCCACAAGCTCCGCGACCCACTATCGTTCACGAGCCTGTTGTGCACCGACACAGATACAATCTGCGATCTGTGGCAAGGGCGAGAAGAAAAAGATTTGAGGATTTAGCGAACAATAATCAACAGAAAATGGCGTCTGTTCCACAAGCTCGGCGGACGGTGTATACTTAGCCCAGCTCGCAGGTGGTCATACGCATGGTGTGTAAAATGTAATTGTTGTCTCTTTTCTTTTTGACGGTTCGATGCCGTTTTTGTATCAGTTTGGAAAGATGATTTTCCTCGCATGCTATCAGACGAAGGAGTCCCCGGGACTTGTAATGACTGTCAATAAACTTACAAAACTCCATCTGGTTCCGCTGCGTCTTTTTGAATTGAAGCAGCGACGTGTTGTTGGTCATACACCAGCCAAGAAATGCGGGATAGTTGGCCAACAGAACGGTTTTAATGATGTAATACGAGAGGACGTTGGTGTCCTCCTTGTATAGCGTGTCGCGCAACGCCTGGGCATGTGTCGTTTTTTTATACATATTGGAGTAGGTCATGCCCATAAATCCAAGCGCCTTGACGAGCTGAAACGCGTTGAACTTGGTCTCCAGGTCAAGATAATACCGACATTGTTCAATAAATGCACGTTTGTTTGTATTATCGTCACAAGTGAGGTAGCTCACAAAACATACATTGATTAACTCCGCCCAGAATTCCGCATAGGATTCGAAAAGGTTGACATCCGACTTGACCTGGAATGTTTCCAGAATTTTGCTGTGACACTCTGACACGTTCATATCTGAAAAATCAAGAGCGAAATTGTGGAAGGTCTCGTGGATAAACACTTTGAACCACTCCTCCTTTCGGAAAATAACAATCTCTGAGTCGACGGGACAGGATGTCGTAAATGCCGTGTTCACGTGATTCTCGCCAAGAATATGGAGATTGGATTGGGGGAGCTTCTTCTGGAGCTTAGTCATGTAGAGATAGACAATTAGGTCCTTGGCACACTTTGACGACGCGTATTGGTTGATGATATACAGCCAAACCAGCATGTTTTTGGAATATTCGACGCACATGTCGACATTGGACGACGAGAAGTTTTCGGTTACAAAATGAAACGTGATGTTGCGTCCGAACTGTTTCGTTTTATAGGTGATAAAATATTGAGAAGACTCATTGATATGATTGCGGATTTCGTCAGGAAAACTGCTTGCGGGAAATTTCTTAGGAAATGGGATTTCCTGAATCGTATTTATCTCGCCGAAATGGACGTTGGGTGGTTCTCTTATCTGAGCCACGTGTTTGTATCCGTTATGTATGTCGTTATATAACGTAGACAACGTGTTTGTGGTATTTGCGTCCACCCCGCCACTTGTCGAGGAGACGCATTCGCTTTTGGCGAAGTGGTCCATTAGAAAGATGCTTTTTTTGGTAAAGTCCATATATACATTGTTGTGATATTTTTATGTCGTCTTCTTATTGTATATTGTTCATGTCGACGAAGTGTGTGCTAACCCGGCTATCTTCACTGTGTTCCATCGCAATAAGATGTGAAAACGTAGACCCAGCCGCACCAATAAATACCCCACTACACATTTTACCCAGAATCATGTCCATGATAGCATTGACTTCTCGGTATTTTGACTGTTTCGTGA
>JGI20154J14316_10002352_pt1 | contig 16014 bp, 12 predicted proteins | sample COG_04_FD_14316 | JGI IMG/M metagenome (IMG submission 14316) | reverse complement strand
GATGGTCGATATTTCCTGCCACACATGGGGTTGCCACATTTAGCTCAGCGAGCACTGGACGTCCTCAAATGCGACTATGAGCTCGAGTCTGTGATCAATGCGGTGGCTGGCTGGGATGCCCTGGCCTTGGAAGAGGCGATTGCTGCCGTCGGTGGTTGCGGTGCCATGGTGCGCAGTGCTGCTGAATGGGCGAGTCATCCGCAAGGCCAGGCCTTGGCAGGGCGACCATTGGTAGAGATCATCAAGATTGCGGACAGTCCGCCGGAACCGGTGGGGCTGGCGGGTACCGGCCGACCGCTGAGCGGTCTGAAGGTATTGGATTTGACGCGCATTCTGGCTGGGCCAACCTGTGCTCGCACGCTAGCTGAACATGGTGCTGAGGTGTTGATGGTGACCGCCGAACATCTGCCGCAGGCGGATATGTTCGTTCGAGACACGAGCCATGGCAAACGTAGCTGCTTTGTCAATTTAGATGTCGACACTGAGCGGCAAAAGCTCCTTGAGCTGGTGCGTACCGCTGACGTGTTCTCCCAGAGCTATCGGCCTGATGTGCTAGCCAAGCGTGGTCTATCACCGGCGACCCTGGCGGAAATTCGCCCCGGCATCATCTATACTTCGATGAATTGCTATGGCTTTGATGGTCCTTTCGCAGATCGAGCAGGTTGGGAACAGTTGGCCCAAGCCGTGACTGGCATTGCCGCGGAACATGGTGGCGAAAGGCCGGCATTGCTGCCGGCGGCGGCTTGTGACTACACCACTGGCTATCTCGCCGCTTACGGTACCCTGCTGGCGCTGGGTCGGCGAGCGCGAGAGGGTGGGGCCTATCATGTGCGGGTTTCTTTGTGTCAATCGGCGATGTATCTGCAACGCCAGCGAAGGGTTGATTATATCCAGGACGGTATGGATATCGACGCTCGTGATCTGAATGATATTGTGAAGCTGACAGATAGCGCCTATGGCAAGATTCGTCATCTGGGCCCGGTCTTGCGGATGACCGAAACGCCGCCGCGCTGGGATTTGCCGAGTACCCCGTTGGGTTCTCATGGAGCTGCGTGGCAAACCTGAGTTCATCGATACTCAACGTCTGATACGGTTGTGCAAGGAGGCCCGCCACCAATGGATTTTTTCTGGATTTTATTTGCCTTTGGCTGTGGTCTGGGGGTGCGCGTGTTCTCCCTGCCGCCGCTGGTTGGTTATCTCGCTGCCGGGTTTATTCTCAATGGCCTCGGGGTGCGACCGGCCGAGGGTTTGCAGACCTTGGCTGATCTTGGTATCACCTTAATGTTGTTTACGATTGGTTTGAAGCTCAACTTGCGCGACCTGTTCAAGGTTGAAGTGTATGGTGGTGCGCTGTCGCATATGGTGCTCTGGACTGGGTTGGTCAGTGTGGTGGTCGTGGGGCTGGGTGCGCTGACGCTGCCGCATTTTGCCGATATCGACTATGGCGGAGCGGCGCTGCTGGCATTTGCCTGCAGTTTTTCCAGCACCGTCTGCATCGTCAAGCTGTTGGAAGAAAATGGCGAGATGAAAACCCGCCATGGTCAGATCGCTATTGGCATTTTAGTCGTTCAGGATATCGCGGCCGTATTGTTCCTGGCATTTGCGACCCGCGAGTTACCCTCGCTGTGGATTGTCGGCCTGGTATTGCTGATTCCGGCCCGACCCATTCTATACCGCATCATGAATCATGCCGGCCACGGTGAGCTGTTGCCGTTAACCGGATTTTTTCTGGCACTGGGGGGTTATGAGCTGTTTAGTTTGTTGAATCTCAAAGGCGATCTGGGTGCGTTGGCGGCAGGTCTGCTATTGAGTCAACATGCCAAATCGGGGGAGCTGGCCAAGGCGCTGCTGAATTTCAAAGACATGTTTTTGATCGGTTTCTTTCTGGCCATTGGCTTTATCGCCATACCTGACTGGCCCATGGTGGTGAGTGCAGTGTTGTTAACCCTCTTGCTGCCCCTTAAATTTTTGTTGTTTTTCGGTTTGTTTATATTGCTTCGATTGCGAGCTCGCAGCAGTTATCTGGCGTCTCTGGCACTGTCCAATTACAGTGAGTTCGGCTTGATCGTGGCAGTACTGTGTGTCGATGCCGGCTGGCTAGATAAGCAATGGCTCGTTATCCTTGCCCTGACGGTCGCCTTATCCTTCGTGTTTACGAGTGTGGCTTATCGATCGAGCCATGCCCTGTACAGCCGCCACAAAGATTTTTTTCGACGCTTTGAATACCCCCAACGTCTCGCAGAAGATTTGCAGTATGAGCCCCTGGGTGCGGAAATTTTGGTCGTTGGTCTGGGTCGGGTGGGTAAGGGCGCCTTCGATGCGCTGCAGGCTGATCTGGGTCATAGGGTCTGGGGGATGGATTCTGATATGACGCGAGTGAAGGGCCTGCAGGCTCAGGACCTGCATGTGTTTAATGGTGACGGCGAAGATGCCGAGCTATGGGAGAATCTGGACATCTCTAATATTCGTTTGATCCTACTGGCGCTGCCCTCGATTGGCGACGTTCAAAATATTACTGCTCAGTTAAAATGCGCTCATTATAAAGGCAAGATAGCCGCCATCGCGCGCTACGAAGATGAACGAATGACTTTGCTAGCGAGTGGCATTGACCGCGTTTTTAATTTCTATACGGAGGCCGGCAGCGGTTTTGCTGAGGAGAGCCTGGCGATGATTGAAGCCGACAAGCCGCAGTCCGAAGAAACGGCCCGCTGAGATCATTGATGATTCGCGCCAACTGCATGGGCGCGGTATCATCGAATCTATTATAAGTTAGGGTCCTTGGCTTCAGGGGCGCTAGCCGGGTCTAACATTTTTTTGCAGGAGCGATAATTTATGCCGGATAATCTTCCCGAGGCATTAGAAGCAACCCGGTCGAGCATGCAACAGTTTATCGACAACGTCCTTATGCCCCTCGATGGGCAGCTGGAAACAGCAACCAAAATTCCTTCGGAGATTCAGGAACAGGTGCGGCAAGCCTCGCGGGCAGCGGGATTTTTCTATCGCACTCAGCCCCTCGAATTCGGCGGTAATCCTGCTGGGACTCTCGAGTTGACGCTGCTGCGTGAGATGCTGGCGGCGACCAATACGCCGCTGGCCAAGTACGTTTTTGGCCCTGGGCCCGGATTGTTACATGCCGCTGAAGGTGATCTCCGTAGCCGTTATCTTGAACCCTTGATGCGCGGTGAAAAGACCAGCGCCTTCGGTTTCACCGAACCCGACACTGCGCCTCGACCGACCTGGGCTGTTCTTGAGGGCGGCAATCTGGTGGTCACAGGCGAGAAGTCCTATGTGACTGGTGGTGAGTCCTGTGATTTCGTTTGTATCCTGGTGAATGTCGAGCAGCCCGATGGTAGTCGAGCCGGAACCGCCATGGTCGTGATTGACCGCGACGCTGAGGGCGTAAGCATCGAGAAGACCTTCACCTCAATGGAAGGTGGCGGGCATGTGTCCATGGTGTTTCAACAGGTCCGCATCCCAGTCGCGCAGGTGATTGGCAAAATCGGTGAGGGCATGCCGCGGGCGCTGGGTAATATTGGTAATGTCAGATTAATGGTTGCTGCACAAGCCATGGGGATGTGTCTGTGGACCCTGGAGTACGTTGAGGCTCATCTCAAGTCGCCGCATCGCAGTGGCGCGCCACTCGGCGACCGTGAGGGAGTCAGATTACGTTATGCTGATATGCGCATCGAAACCTATGTGGCGCGCAGCGCTTTGTATCGTACCGCGAGACTCGTAGAGTCTGGCGAAAACAGTGTCAATGAAGTCATCGCGACCAAAGTCTTTTGCACGGAAACAGCAGGTCGACTGATTGATATGGCGGTACAACTGGTAGGCGGTCAGGCTCTCGTTCAAGGTCATCCATTGGAGGCGCTGTATCGTCAGGTAAGGTCATTGCGTCTGGTGGAGGGTGCCAGCGATCTATTGCGGATCAATCTTGTCAAGGGCCGGCTTGAGCTACAGAAGGGCCGGGTCTGATGCCGGCCTTCCAGACATTTGATCTGAGTCAGGGGCATTGGTCGTTGAGTCGCGCTAGGCTGCGCCATGCCTTGTTACTGGAATTTTCGTTATTGGACTTGTATATGCCGCTTCGCCGCTTAGTTTGTCTGTCAGTACTGTTTGGTTGTTCTGTCTTGGCGAGCATGCCGACAACCGCTGCTGACGATATGCCTGTTACTAATGAGGTGGCGAACGAGGAGGCGAACGAGGGGAGCAATGTCGGGCTACACGCAGATATGGTCCAGATCGGCGAGCAACTGTTGTTGATACTGCCGAGCTTGCACGCCGAGTCTGTGGACCGCGAAGTTCTGCGTCAGAACATGCTGCGCCTGGAGCAATTACTTGATCAGGCCCAGCCGCATTTACAACAGGCGCCCGGAGACTATAGCAGCACCTATCAGCAGCCTTATGACATGTTGCGTGAAAGTCTGGCGCAGGCGGTAGAGATGACGGGCGTGGCTAATCTGAAGTTTGTCAAGTCCAGTCTGACGCAAACCTTCGAGCTTTGTGCTGCGTGCCACACTCAGGATAAGCAGTCCCGCCGGATTCTCGGAATCAGTAAAATCAAGTCGTTGGATGAGTTTTTGGCCGCTGAATACAGCTATCTCACGCGAGATTACGATTCTGCTCTAGTGTCCTTTGCGAATGTTTTGGATGACAAAAACAGCACCTCTAACGACAGGTCAAAGGCGCTTGACAGGATTTTGATTATCGAAGTGGAGGTGAAGGCGGATTTAGATGCGGGCATTCAGCAGCTTGAACTCTTACGTGGCTTGGGCAAAGGCAATGATACGGAGCTCGCGCAGTTGGGCGACTGGATTGAGGTGTTGCGGCAGGTGCAGTTGGCACCGAAAGCGGCCTCACCACTGCATAAGAAGAGCATTCTTGATCTAGATGCCTTTTTGCGGCTACGCTGGCCGACGATCCAGGCTAATCTAACCTGGCATGGCCAGACCGCCTACTGGATGGTGATTCGTGGTGAGCTAAATCGATTGCTGAGGAGCACCACCGACGCCGCGGAAATGCCGCGGCTTTACTATTGGCTCGCGGTTAGCGATCGGTCGTTGAACTATCAGTTTTTCGATTCATTGTCCCGGCGCTATCTGGAACAATGTATTGAGCAATATCCGGCTCATGCCTATGGGCAAAAATGCCTGGATGAGTACGAGACGCTAGTGACGACCTCGTTCTCAGGCTCCGCCGGCACCTTCGTGCCCGTGCAAATTCGGCAGCGGTTGGACACAATGCGCAACCGCGTCAAGGGCGTGAAACCATAGTTTTACCCTTGACGTCGGTTGATATAGGCCGCGGCTTAATGCCTGTTAATGCCTATTAATGCCTGTTAATGCCTAGGGTCGATAGGAAAACCGAGTCGAGCCGGTACTGACGGTGCCAGCCACGAGCTTGGCCCAACGACAGAGATGTAGGCGCGTATCTCGTGGGTCAATGATCTCCTCAATCTCAAAATATTCCGCAGAACGGAACGGTGAGCGCAGTCGATTGAGACGCTGTTTGATATCAGCCAGGTGCGCATCGTAATCGCTGACCTCGGCAAGTTCGGCTTTGTAAGCAACCTCAATACCGCCTTCGATGGGCAGCGAACCCCAGTCACCAGAGGGCCAAGCGATTCGAAAGTGATGGTTGCCAGGCTTCTTGTTCGATGCTCCCGCAACCCCGAATGCCTTACGCACCACAACACTGCAGAAGGGTACCGTGGTCTGGCCGAGCGCAGCCAGCGCCTGTGAGCCAAAACGTATGGTGGCGCTTTCTTCCGACTCTTTGCCGATTAAAAAGCCGGGGCAGTCGATCAGATGGATTAAGGGTAGGTGGAAGGTTGATGCCAGGTCGCAGTGCCGAACCAGCTTGCGACTCGCATCGGCTGTCCAGGCACCGCCATAGATCATGGCATCCTCGGCAAATACCGCGACGGGTATACCATTGAGCCGCGCCAAACCACAGATGATGGACTTACCCCATTGTTTGCCGATTTCAAAGAACGAATCTTGATCGAAGACGCTATTGATGATTTTGCGCATCTTGTAGACCTTTCGCGGGTCTCGCGGAATGATGTTCATAAGTTGTTCGTCGCGACGATCGACGGGATCATCACAAGCCAACCGGGGTGGTAATTCATCGACGTTAGAGGGCAGGTAGGACAGGAACCGTCTGGCCATGGCAAAGGCCTGGGCTTCTGAGTCGGCTTCGTCATCAATAGCACCGTTGCGGGTATGGATTCGGCTGGATCCTAATTCTTCCTTACTGACATCCCCCAGGCTGGCCCAGTCCACGAGGGCGGGCCCAGCAATCATCATTTGCGCGGTATCTTTGACGATCACGGAGTAATGAGAGGTCGTCACCCGTGCGGCGCCGATACCGGCGACAGATCCGAGGGCCAGAGACACAGATGGTGCCACGCCTAAGTGGCCGACAATGGTGTCCCAGCCGGCGATCTGGGGAATGTAAGTTCGCCCGGCGGTTTCAATGGTCTTCACAGAACCACCACCGCCCATCCCATCTACCAGTCGAATGTGGGGTAAACCCAACTCCAACGCCAGCCCTTCGGCTTGCATGCGTTTGGCGCCGATAGATGCATCGGCAGACCCGCCGCGAACGGTAAAGTCGTCGCCGGAGATCATTACTGCCCGGCCATCGATCTCGGCCGTGCCAAAGATATAGTTTGAGGGCGTGAAGCTCACGAGATTGCCGTCTGCATCGTACTGTCCGACGCCGGCAAGTTTGCCTACTTCGTGAAAGCTGCCTGGGTCGACAATGGCGTCAAGCCGCTCTCGAATCGTCAGTTTGCCAAATTCATGTTGGCGAGCGACTTTGTCCGCGCCACCCATGGCTTCTGCGAGACGCTCGCGATGATGAAGTTCATCAATCTCTTTATCCCAGCTCATCGTTGCCCGCCTTTTATTATGTGATATGTATTATGTATTATGTGTTGTGTGTTGTGTGTTACAGGTTTTGCGTGATGTGTGGATTGATCTAAGGTTGTAATCTATAACCGCATACTAGCAAGGATTTTGGGTGCTGTGCGCAGCAATTGCATGGGTTTTTTGTGAGGCTGAGGCGCGTAAATTTGTTAGACTCTCAGGCTTACTGGCGGCACGCAGGACAAGGCAATGAAAGAATACCGACAACACCGATTTACCGCGCCTAAAGGTGCGACGCAGATACTCTTGGTTCGCCACGGCGAATCTCGTGCCGCGAGTCTGGAAAATCCGTTTCCGCTTGTTGCTGGGCAAGGTGACCCGGAACTCGCTGCGGGTGGTCGAGAGCAGGCACAGCGAGTGGGCGAGAGACTTCGGCACTTACCCATCGACGCGATTTACGTCACCAATTTGACCCGCACTCATGAGACTGCAGCGCCCCTGGCTGGGCATCTTGGACTTGAACCCATTGAGGAGCCTGATCTGCGTGAGGTTCACTTGGGTGATTGGGAAGGGGGTCTGTTGCGGATCAAGGCCTTTGATAATGATCCGATTTACCAGCAGATGCAGGCCGAGCAACGCTGGGATGCGATACCGGGTGCAGAGTCCAGAGCGCAGATTCATGCTCGGGTTGAAAGGGCCTTGAACAAGATCGCCGCAGGCCATCCTGATCAGTTGATCGTCGCCGTTGTGCATGGTGGCATTGTCGGGCATATCTTATCCCATGCCTCAGGCTCAGCCCACTTTGCGTTTAACGGTTGCGATAACGGCTCGATTAGTCAGATAGTGATGGTTGAAGGCAAGATGATCATTCGAGGATTTAATGACACATCGCATCTGCTGGAGACAACACTGAATGCCCTGCCAACCTAGACCGGGGATAACCTTGGTCAATTGAAATCCTTGATGGCGCCGAGTATTTGGCGACAGGTGAGCTGACCGACCAGTTTACCGTCAACGACGATTGGTCGACGCCGATGTTTGTGATCCAACATGGATGTCGCGACCGAGACGATGTCATCGGTGGGTAGATTGACCTCAACCTCTGCGGTCATAATGTCCTTTACCAACGCGCCGCCCGGATCAGCACCGTTGTAAACGGAGGTGATCAGCGCCCGCAAACAATCGAGCTCTGAGAGCATGCCCACTAGGTTGTTGTCTGCGTCGACGACCACGACGCCAGAGACTTTATTCTCCAAAATCTTTCTGGAAGCATCATAGATATTCATATCCGCCATCACGGTGACGGGCTTGTGCTGCATGTATTGACTCACCTCGACTGATTTTGCCATAACGCTTCCTCTTTGAGTTGATAGATAAAGCGGGTCACTCAGCTACATTAGCGCATTTTTCCCAGCAGCAGCAAAGACAATGTAGCGCGTAGTCGACAAAATTTACGTATGATGAGCCTTTTGGCAGGAGCTTCGGGATGCGGATGAAAATGTTGATGAGACTGTCTATGGCATTCATGCTGGTGGGCATGAATGTCACAGTGTCTGCCGCGACTGAGACAGCGCAGGTTTTGGCCTCATTGCAGGGCTACGAATGGCAGCTAGACCGTGAAAAGCTCGCAGGACTGCCTGCGAACAGTTGGCGAAAGATGCTTGATATCGCTCAGGACACAGATCAATTGGGCTATATCCGAGCTCGAGCGGCGGCTTCGCTGACCGCGTTCCCGAATGACGATGTCTGGCGGTTTTTTGTCCAAAGCACGCAGGATTCAAACGCCGTTGTGTCCCGTCGGCGTGGCGTGGATGGATTGTGTGCTGCGTTTCATGAGCGTCGCGCGTCTGCCTTGGAAGCCGTGCTGGTGCCGTTGCTAAGTGAAACTGACACCCATTTGCGAGTTCAAACTGCAGCGTGTCTGCAGCGGCTGAACACGGAGACTAGTCGTGAGGTCTTGGCGACTTATCGAGCGGGGATTACCCAGGACTGGGAAGCGCGAGCTGTGAGCATTGATCGCAGGCAAGCCAATTGAGCAGCTTGAATCCAACGGTCGTGAATGAGCTGACGCCTCAAGAGTTGGAAATATTTCGTCGCGATGGTTATCTGGTTCGTCGAGGGCTGGCCGATGTCGCGACCTGTGATGCCATCGTTGAGGTGGCGCGAACTCATCTCGAAGTCAATCTAGCACCCATCGAGTATGAGGTGGACGTACAGTATCCGGGAGCGCCCAAGTCGAAAGACGCGCCCGGAGGTGATACTTGTCGGCGGCTTTTGCATGCCTATTCTCGTGCTGATGTGATTCGTGACTGGGCGGTTAGTGCCGGCGTCAAACACACCTTGCAGGCCTTATTGGGCTCACCGGATAACGTTTTATCTCAGTGCCATCATAACTGCATCATGACCAAGCAACCGGGCTATAGCAGTGCCACTCTGTGGCATCAGGATAATCGCTACTGGGCCTTTGATGAGCGAAATCTGATCAGTGTCTGGTTGGCGGTGGGTGACGAGACGACCGAAAATGGTTGTCTCAGGGTGATTCCCGGGACCCATACCTTGGACTTTGAACCCGGTCGATTTGATGCGGCGATGTTTCTGCGGCCTGACCTGGCGGAAAACAAGGCCTTGATTGCACGCGCCCAGCCGGTGCCGCTGGAGAAGGGCGATGTGCTGTTTTTTCATAGTAAGTTATTTCATGCGGCGGGCAGAAATCGTAGTGCAGAAACGAAGTTCTCACTGGTCTTCACTTACCATGCAGGCAGTAACCATCCTATAGAAGGCACACGATCGGCCCAGTTTCCAGGAATTCCGCTCTAGGCACGTTCAGGCTTCTAATTTAGGCACGGCCAGTAAGGCCATCATGCCGAGCAGTAGGTCTTCTCTGGAGGTGCCCTTGCGCCAGGCGAAGCCAATGTCTCGATAGAAACGTTCAGTGGGCAAACGCTCGGTAGCGATCTGAGTGCCTTGCAGTACACCAGCCTGAAGAACCATATCAGGGATCAGGGTGACACCCAGGTCGTTATCAACCATTTGCAGCAACATTTGCAAGCTGTTGGCACCAAATGTATGAATCTTTTTCTGGTTCTTCAATCGACAGCCGGCCAGGGCATGATCTCTTAGACAATGACCGTCATCCAGCAGCAGCAGACTCTCATCCGGGAGTGCATCAAAGTCATGGTCCGAATGCTTCAGTAATCGGGTTTTTCGATGGTATGCCAGATGCATGCCTTCGCGATAGATGACCTGGGTTTGAATTTGTCCCGCATCGTAGGGCAGTGCCAATAGCGCCAAATCGAGTTTGTTATCGAATAGCTCCTGAATCAGATTGGCGGTGGTGTCCTCGCGAATATAAAGTTTTAGCGACTCGTGCTCCTGGCCTATAGCCATGACATATTGACTGATGAGGTAGGGCGCAATGGTGGGGATGACGCCGAGTCGGACGGGTAGCGACGTGGGATCCGACAAGGAGCGCGCATTGTCCACCAGGTCTTGAGTTTGGAGAATGATTTGGCGGCTGCGCTCAGCGATCTGCTTGCCGAGTTCAGTGAAAGCCACGGACTTATTCGTGCGTTCCACCAACGTAACACCCAGGGAAGACTCAAGTTCCTTGATACCAGTGCTCAGGGTTGATTGGGTGACGTTAACCAGTTTTGCCGCGTTCCCGAAATGTTGAGTTTCCTGCAACGCAATTAAATATTGGAGTTGTCGAATCGGTGGTAAGTGCATGGGTCGCCCTCTTTGGCTTCGCTTTGTCTAAGTCTAGCCAATACGAAGTCAGCGATCAAATAAAACGATCGAAACAAGAAAAACAATTTATTTTATATATCGAAAGGTCCTGGCTAATATGCCTGTCATTGCACTGAAGCGTGCAACAAACCCCATAAATAACAGACTCGATGCGAGGCACATGATGATAAATACCGTGAATGATAGAGAAGGCCAAGCCGTACCCAGTGTCACTTTTCGAACCCGCGATGATGCCGGCTGGCAGGATGTAACCACCGAGGCGCTGTTCGAAGGNAAAACAGTGGTGGTATTTTCCCTGCCCGGTGCCTTCACGCCCACTTGTTCAGCTACTCACCTGCCCCGTTACGAGGAGCTGGCGCCGGTCTTTGCGGCCAATGGTGTGGATGAGATCGTCTGTGTCAGCGTCAATGATGGCTTCGTGATGCAGGCTTGGCAGCGGGACCAGGGGATCGAGAAGGTCAGGGTGATCCCCGATGGTAACGGTCACTTCACTGCCGGCATGGGTATGCTGGTTGACAAGGAAGACTTAGGCTTCGGCAAGCGTTCTTGGCGTTATTCAATGCTGGTTAAAAACGGTGTCGTCGACAAGATGTTCGTTGAGCCTGACCTGCCAGGGGATCCGTTCACGGTATCTGATGCAGATACGATGCTGGCTTATATCAACGCGAGTGCCAAGGCGCCAGAGCCTGTGGCTGTCATCAGTCGAATGGGTTGTCCGCACTGTCAAAGGGCCAAGGATTTACTGACTGCGCAGCAGATTCGGTTCAATGAGATCGTGGTGGGGCGGGATATCGATCAGGTGGCCATGCGCGGTCTGACAGGCTCCATGTCGGTGCCTCAGGTGTTCATTGGCGGTCAGTTAATCGGGGGTGCCGATCAGCTAACCACCTACCTGATGAAGGCCAGTTAGAGAATCGCAAGCTGGTTCGATCTCGGACCAGCTTTTTTTCGCTTGATTGCCGAGGCGCGCTGCAGCCCAAAATCAGCTCCTAAATCAGTCCGTAAAATCAGAACTTCAAATTCCGCACTTAAAAGACGGCCCTCGAAAATTACTGTTAGATGCGTTTACAGTCAGCGTGAATGCAGGTTTTTGAGTCGAGTGAGCCGCGCCTTCGGCACCTGTTAGTTGATGACTTGAGCGGCTGGCTGAAAAACGCGGATGCCGTGATGCGAGACGATGGGTTCTTTATTGGATCGATAGCGATGACGCCTCAAGGCGTCGTTGATTGATCTGCTTGATTTGGCTTCTTTTGGGTTGTTGTCAGCGTTAATTTATCGGTAGAATCAAGAGCGGAACGTCGCGTCAGCAGCGTTGGCGCTTATAGTAGAGTAGTGTCATAGAGGCCGAAAAATAACACAGGATAATACTATGTCAGTTGTCGAGGAAGTGAGCGTAGCAGCAGCGCAAGCCAGAATGTTGGAGGGCGTGGTAGTCCGTTTTGCCGGTGATTCTGGTGACGGTATGCAGTTAACCGGTAACAACTTTACCGAGGCAACCGCACTCTATGGTAATGACCTGGCGACCTTTCCAGATTTTCCCGCAGAAATTCGTGCCCCTGCCGGGGCAACCTTCGGTGTTTCGGCTTTTCAGATCTATTTTGGTTCCGATGATGTGACCACTGCAGGGGATGCAGTGGATGTGCTGGTGGCGATGAATCCCGCAGCGCTGATTACCAATTTGAAGGATCTGGTGGACGGTGGGCTCATTGTGGTTGACGCCGACGCCTTCACCGATAAGAACATGCAACGCGCCGGCTACAAGGCCAACCCCCTAGAAGACGGCTCGCTGGATGCCTATCGTCTGCTCTCGATTGATATCAGCAAGCGCGTACTGGATACCGTCAAACCCTTTGGTCTGAGCCATAAGTTTGGTTTGCGCTGTAAGAACATGTGGACGCTGGGCTTAACGATGTGGCTGTTTGATCGTAGCCGCGACGCTGCCATCGCTGGTTTGCGCAAGAAGTTCGCGAAAATGCCTGATATTGCTGAAGCTAACGTGGCGGCGATCAATGCCGGTCATGCTTTTGGTGAGACCACGGAACTGCCCGCCGGGATCGAAATATATAAGGTGCCGCGAGCGCAAGTTCCACCGGGTTTGTACCGTAACATCACTGGCTCAGAAGCGCTGGCCTATGGCTTGCTGGCCGGCGGCCAACTGGCTGAACTGCCCATTGTGTTTGCCTCCTATCCCATTACGCCGGCTTCAAGCTTGTTGCATACCCTGTCCGGCCAGAAACACTTTGAAGTCGTCACCTTTCAAGCAGAAGATGAAATCGCGGCAGTCTGCGCCGCTATCGGCGCCTCCTTTGCCGGTTCGCTGGGTATCACCTCAAGTTCGGGACCGGGGATCTCTCTGAAGGCCGAAGCCATTTCGTTGGCCTGTGCCGTGGAATTACCTCTGGTGATCGTGAATACTCAGCGTGGCGGGCCCTCGACTGGCCTGCCGACGAAAACTGAGCAGTCAGATTTATTTCAGGCTATCTACGGTCGCCATGCGGACACGCCGCTGCCGGTCATCGCCACTTCCACCTGCTCGGATTGTTTTGACGTCGCGATTGAAGCTGTCAGGTTGGCGACGAAATATCGAACACCGGTGATTATTCTCAGCGATGGCTACTTGGCGAATGCCTCTGAGCCCTGGCAACTGCCTGACTTCAATGATTACGAGGGTTTTCCCGTCGTGCATGCCACCGAGGTCGAAGGATTTTCTCCGGCTGACCGCGATCCGGATACCTTGGCCCGTGTTTGGGCCAAGCCGGGAACACCGGGGTTGGAACATCGGATTGGGGGTATCGAGCGAGATGCTGTGACCGGTGATATCTCCTACGACGCTGAAAATCATCAGAAGATGACATTGATGCGGCAAGCGAAAATAGATGGGATCGCTCGGGACATTCCCCTGCAAACTGTCGATCAAGGTAATACAACGGGTAAGCTGGCGGTGGTTGGCTGGGGTTCGACTTACGGTGTGATTCACCAGGCCGTCAAGCGTGCCCGCCAGCTGAATATGGATGTGTCCCATATCCATATTCGCTATATGTGGCCCATGCCCGCCAATCTGGGTGAGTTGCTCAAGGGTTTTGATGAAGTGTTGATTCCAGAAATGAATACGGGACAGTTGATCGATATCCTTCGTGCTGAGTATGTGATTGATGCCAAAGGCTTAAGCAAGGTCTCTGGTCAGCCCTTTAAGATTCGAGAAATTGAAGCCGCGATAAAAGCCCAGATGGAGAGCAAATCATGAATGCCCCGCTTACGATGAAAGACTACGAAACAGATCAGGAAGTGCGTTGGTGTCCAGGCTGTGGTGATTACGCCATTTTGAAAACCCTGCATAAGTTTATGCCGACCCTCGGCCTGCCCAGAGAAAACAGTGTTTTTATCTCGGGTATCGGTTGCTCTTCACGGTTCCCTTATTACATGAACACCTATGGCTTCCACACGATTCATGGTCGCGCACCGTCGCTGGCCACGGGCGTCAAACTTGCCAATCCGGAGTTGGATGTTTGGGTTGTCACCGGCGATGGTGATGGGCTGAGCATCGGCGGTAACCATATGTTGCACGTTTTGCGTCGCAACGTAGATCTGCAGATTTTATTGTTTAATAACGAAATTTATGGCCTTACCAAGGGCCAGTACTCGCCGACATCGAAGGTGGGTACCCGTTCACCGTCGACCCCCGATGGCTCGGTGGATCGGCCTTTAGACCCTTGCAGTTTTGCACTGGGCGCTGGTGCGCAATTTGTTGCGCGCTCAATTGATACGGAAATGAAGCATCTGACAGAAATGCTTGGCCGTTCCCACAGTCATAAGGGCGCGTCATTTCTCGAGATTTTGCAGAATTGCCCGGTTTATAACGATGGTATCTTTGAACAAGTCAAAAACAAGAAAACGGCCGCTGATAGCCGCGTTGTGCTGCAAAACGGTGAGCCTATGTTGTTCGGTAAAGAGCTCGACAAGGGTATTCGGCTGAACACCAGTCTGCTGCAGCTCGAAGTTGTGACCCTGGGTGAGGAGGGCGTAACGCTGGCTGACATTCTGGTTCATGATGAGTCCAATAAGGTGCTGGCACAGATGCTCGCGGGTATGCATGGGCCGGATTTCCCCGAGCCAGTGGGTGTGATCTTCTGTGCCGACGTGAGCGGCTATATTGAAGATGTCTATGCTCAGCGCATCAAGGTGCGCGAAGCTAGACCGCCAGCAGATATGAATGCCTTGCTGCGTAGCGGGCACACCTGGCAGGTTGAATAATGTACGACCGGGTGCGGCCAGGCTGCACCCGGTCTTTATTAAGGCGTGATATCCATAACGCGGCAATCTGTTGGCGCGGAGGTTAGGCCAGGGCTAGCAAGGCGCCAGTTTTCAGTGTCCCTCATCAGCGTCACTGCGTCAGCTAGGTAATGAGTCAACACCGGTTAATACAAGGCTAATCCAAGGCTAATCCAAGGCAATGACGGTGGGCTGCAATCTCCGGCTCGCGGCCGTCGCAACTCGTTAGTTCAACTGAACTCGCGGCCTGCGGTGCTGTTCGGCATCAGGCCAATCGAGGTGGTTGACGTCAATGATCAAAAACGTATTCAAATTAATGTAAAGGTAGTACTCATGACGGACTTTAGTGCCGAAGAAAATACTGGAACGATTCCGGTGCAGGAGAAGCATCAGTTTGACGTGGCTGCATTGCAAAAGTTCATGGAGCAGCAGGTGGCGGGCTATCAAGGTAGCTTGACGGTGGAGGAGTTTGCGGGTGGTCAATCGAACCCAACGTACTTGCTTCATGGGGGTGGTACACAATATGTGCTGCGCAAAAAACCTGGCGGTGAATTGCTGAAATCAGCCCATGCCGTAGATCGAGAGTATCGTGTGTTGACCGCCCTTCAGGGTGTTGATGTGCCGACGGCGAAAACCTACGCATTTTGCGAGGACGAATCGATTCTGGGCACCATGTTTTATATCATGGAATACCTTGATGGTCGGGTGATCTGGGATAGTACAGCGGGTCCCTATAGCCCCGCGGAGCGAGGTGAAATTTGGGATGCGGCCAATGCCGCTGTAGCAAAGCTACATAGTGTGGATTTTAATGCGGTAGGCTTATCAGAGTACGGCAAACACACAGACTATATTGCTCGCCAGATCAATCGCTGGTCTAGCCAATACGAGTACACCAAGACGGTTGAAAATCCTTACATGGACGAACTGATCGCCTACTTGCCGGGTAATATACCGCTGGATACGTCGTGCACCATTGTCCATGGAGATTTACAGATCGCTAATATGATGATGCACAAGGATAAGAATGAAGTTATCGGTATTCTTGACTGGGAGCTGAGTACCCTGGGCAGCCCCTTGTCTGATTTCGCCTATATGTGTCGCCCCTATCGGGATGTCCTGCGTGGCG
>JGI20154J14316_10002338_pt1 | contig 16099 bp, 23 predicted proteins | sample COG_04_FD_14316 | JGI IMG/M metagenome (IMG submission 14316) | reverse complement strand
AATGGAGGAAAATATAAGGGGTGTCTTTTTTTATATAGGAAAAGTGCACCTAGTCTAACGGTTGTACTAAGGGTGCTGAACTGCCGAAGTGTGTACACGGGGCCCTAATCCTAACTCGAATGAAAAATAGTATAGTATATATATTATATACCATGGTATAAAATGTGGTCGAAACTTCTTGTACTCTGTGGCCTACTCTCATCCTCTGGCGCCTCCATTCTCACCGACACGGACGCACTATCGTGCCATACAATAAAGCATGCCTATGGTAACAAATGTGGTTGTTCCGATACATCAGGGGATTGTTTCAGCGATTACAACCCCAATGGTGTAAATTACATGCGCCTCGACCTGTCTTCTCTACTTACGGACGAATATGTGTACGACGATGGAAGTACCGAACCGTATTTGGACTCATCGTACGTTCCATTGTTGAACACGAATCGCCAGTTCCACGGGATTAGTAATTATTCGTCATTGGACAGTGATGTGTATTTTATGAAAATGCAGACCATGAAGAACTTTCTGTTTAAGATGGATGCAAAGTTCGATGCGGAAATAGAAAGCTTTTGCGACAGTACCAAGGGTATGTGCACTGGAACGTCTGAAGATACGCTCATCGACACTTCACTGTACAACGATACATTTCAGTCCTATTACACCACTTACGAGGACGGGACCATGGAGACGACGGGGGATGTCATGCAACAGCTAGTTACTCTAGTGTACTCCGAAAATGGCGAACCACAGGCACCTGTGATTATATCGTTGAACAGTTTTCAATCCTACGATCCAGATGCAATTGTAACATGGGAGGATGAAATCGCATGGTTCAACGCCCAAACGAACCTGATCAAATGCTTTGCGAACGCCACAGGGCACTGTCTGGATCAGAGTATCATAGAAGGGACTCCCCCGCCGTTGGTGGCACCTGCCAGGAGACGACTGAAGCAGGTGAATCCAGAGAAAAGGCGTGAACGCACGAAGCAATTGGAGGCAAAGAGGGACCTAGCAAGGGAGCAGTTGAAGGGGCAACAGAGTCCTGGCCGAAGGTTGCTTCAGAGGAGGCAAGGCTCTCGTGGCGGCCGTCGGTTGCTTCAGAGGAGGCAAGGCTCTCGTGGCGGCCGTCGGTTGCTTCAAGAGTCGATGTCAGACTCTTAAATATTTACATCATCATACATCATCATATAATTAATTAATTTTTGTATTTACTTAAATCATAATAAAAGAGTCTTTAACAATACTAGATATTCATAGGATAAATACAGATTAACACAGCAGAGTCAATCTCCCCCCCCCTAATAATGTTTTGAAACCGATTGGTCTAAAAATAGACGAGTAGTCACGACGAGTCGTTTCTTTTCAGAATGTCCCAAAGTATACAATTGACGTTACTCGAATGACCGTAACGAATTGACCATAATTTAAATACCATCAATATACGATACACCAAATTGGTTCATCTGCAAGGGAGCAGTTGAAGGGGCACAACAGGCCAAAGGAGAGGAAACCAATTGGGCGCCGCAGGTTGCTGCAAAACGGGAACATGCGTTCCTAACCCCTACGACCCATAAATGGGTCTTCGAACAAGTATTGATTCCCGTTTCAAAAATAAGTTACAGTATAAATAATTATTATGGTTTTATCAAATAACAATGGCCCAGTCAATGTACGACGTAGCTGAACACTATGAAAAGCACAAAATGGAAGCGGATGTATTGTACGACGCGTTTATGAACAAGGATACCACCAAATTGAACAAAATGTGCAAAGAAATCCTGGATATGGTCAACGCCAAACACCCGTCCCTCAGTGAAGGCTTTAAAAAATACACGGAACTAACATTGGTGGACAATGCCCGTATTTCAAAGCATGCACTGTTGTTGTTCGGCCTGTACCTGACCCCTGAATACGCAAAGTCACTCGTAACACCAGTCCCCAAGGTGGACGTCAACAAGTTTCAGACGTACTACTCCCAGGTACTGCCCACCATATGCCAACAGCACCTGAACGGGCACTTTACAAGTCTACAGGAATTCGTTGAATATGCGATACCAGCGTACATACAAATGTAATAGTATATAAGATATCTTTTATTTAATAAAAATGGTTACATTGGAAAAGAAATGTACTCTAATATCTATGTTCGACGCCCTGGCGTATCAGTACCCACGTATACTCCATAATCAGGGTGTCAGTACGCCATTGGGCTTAATTCAATTGATGCTGGAAGGCAGAGGGTCTGGTTGGGACACCTGTGAAACGTCAAAGTCAATTAAACAAAAGATGATAGACGGCGTGGGTGGTTATTCTATGATTTTCCTGGCGACCTGCTATCATTTGAAAATAAACATGTGTGGGAAATGGCTGCCTATATCGTGTCGGGCAAAGGAAACGCTTTCCAATATATCAGACGTCTCTCGTCCCATGTTATTGAACATTTGCGAGGATGGTCCACACCACGTTGAATTCTTCCCCTTTCCATATGTCCGCACCAAACGAGACCAAGAACTGTACGAATTGTACTCAGAGAAGTCCCATGCCCAAATCAAAGAGTACGAACACAAAAAATGGTTGGAGGAAGAGTTTAAGGCACGGGAAGATTGGATGGCGATGGACATGGGGTGGGGAGATGAGGTTTACGAAGCATGTCAGGCCGATTTGGCCGAATATCTTAAAACATAATATATTATACTTTAGTTCTTTTGTTAGACACTTCTTCGTTGTCGCTGTCTTGAAATACCCGCTTTTTTGACGTTTTTTTAACATACGTGTCGTATTCTTCGTTGTCGTCCGAATAGTCTTCTTCGGATTCGATGAATTCTTCTTCTTCTTCTTCGGACGGGTAGTCGTATTCTTCTTCTTCTTCTTCGTCCGTTTCCCCTGGTGCCCAGTCCGATTCATTGTCGAAGTCGTCTTCTTCTTGGTTGGAGACCATTTCATGGAGTTGTTGCCAGGAGACACCTTGCTGTTTCCTTTGTCTGAAGAGGTTATCCCACGGTAACGGATCGGGTCCCGTTTCGTACACGGTCGTTGATTGCAACTTCGATTTGATCATTTGCAACGAATTTTTACGGTGAATTGCAGATATTCCCAGTTTGCTATCACCAGAGACCAATGCCATGTCGAACGTCCGTGTGTAGGAGGTCAGACGTTCAAAGAATATGCAGTCAATGTCCTTAAATTCTTTGTATAGCTTTGCGTCTGGTGATATGAAGCCGTCTTCTGTTATGAATATATCATGCATGTCCCACGTCTTATCGACTTGGCCTTCGAACGATTGGTCCAATGTATTGGAGGCGTACGCTTCGATGGCAGCATTCAATTGATCGACTACCTTATGGTCATCGTCCATTTTCTTGATTGGTTTGCTGAGCCAATTCCTTCGAAAGAAGTATACTGTTTTACCATCGTTCTGGGGGGCGGAGTCGAAGACTACGATAAGGTGGGCGTCGCCACGGTTCAGGGCACACGGGTAGAAATATGTTTTTTTAATATGTTTTAATTCCATGTCGTCCATGAATAGGTTTCCATCGGTCCATTTAATATCAACATTTTTGTTTCGGTACGTGGTGCAAGTTAGTTTCATTTGTTTTATATCGTTCGAGATACTTATATAGTAATGTAACTTTGTAATTCGTCTCCTTTGACCGATTCCAGTCGTATGGACAACTCAGCTAACCCTACGACCTTCACCCTACGACCCAATTGTCCGATAGTCCGATTGGACCGATTCAATTTGTTACAGGAAATGTTACAGTATTATGTATAATAAAACAACTAAAAACCCAATGTCTGTTATTGTAAACGATTCACAAACTATGTCTGAAATTCAATTTAAACCGCAACGTGTTGCATTTGCAGGTTCAATGGGCAGTGGAAAGTCTTTTGCTGCCAAAAAGTTGAAAAGCCACTATACTGATATTGATTCTATAATGGGCGTCAATACCCGCATTCTATCACTAGCAACCGCAATCAAAAATCTTGTGTTTGGTAACGACCTGTTCGACAATCGTGATGGGTACCAGCTGGTGGGCACGGTTGGTCGTACGATTGACCCTGAATCGTGGGTGACCATTCTCGAAAAGCAGATCGACCTAATTCCAGACGAAGCGAACATCATCGTGGACGACGTACGATACGAAAACGAAGTTATTGCGTTGCGTGGTTTGGGGTTCACGATTGTGTACATGGATGCGCCGTGGGACGTCCGTTTGAAGCGCATTGCCGAACGTCTAAAAACAAAGTCCCCACAATTCCATGATTTTGTCGGTTGGTTTACGCATGAATCCGAAGTGCAGTTAAAGGATTTACCCCCTTCAATTTTCGATCATGTCATCAAAGATAATGCCGCTTTGAAGCAATTCGTGTCCGAAACGATGAAAGAATAGGTCAAATATATTTGGAGGTATATAAGTGTCTAAAAATATATAAAATGTTTTCTAAAGCTCATCACGAATTTAACCAACTACCCCTCCAAACTGATTCCAGTCATGTCATGCTCCACCTGGAAGCCCCATCCGTCTTGGACAAAGGCCTACCACCGAAGAATTTCGTCTTTGTGCTCGACACCAGCAGCTCCATGTCTGGTGAAAAGATCACGCAATGCAAAGATCTTATAACCAAAGGCATGCGGTTGTTTCGCCCATGCGACAAGATAGCCCTGGTGTCGTACGCCGACCAGGCATCTGTACGGGCCGACTGGACTGTATGCACCGACGAAGGGAAACAGCAACTGAATCATTCGTTCAACGGGTTGGTCCCCATGGGATGTACCAACATGTCAGCTGGTCTATTCAAAGCCTGTGAACTGTGTGCCAAAGAAACGGATGTCACCGTTGTATTTCTCACGGATGGACTTGCCAATCTGGGGGTACAAGATTCAAGTGTCCTTTCCGATATGTTGAAAAAACTAGTTGGTGATTCCAACGTACGTATCCATACTTTGGGTGTGGGCGCCGACCATAATGTGGATATGCTACAACAGCTCTGTTTAGGGGGCACGTACACCTTTGTGGAAAGTGCTGAAGATACTACCAAAGCATTCGGATCGGTACTTGGGTCGGCATACAGTACCTACTACCAGAACATTTCGGTTGCGATAACGGGGACCAATGTGAATTTCACCGACATCGATGGCAAAGCAGTAACTTACTACGAATTCGGTGATATATATGCCGAAGAACGGAAAGATATTCTGTCAAAGGCATCCTTTGCAAAGGACGGTCCGTACAAAGTAACATGGCACATCACTGGCATGAACATCATCGACCGCACGATTCTAGACAAGAAAGTAACCTTAGACATTGAACGTGGGGGCGACAACACTAAGAATGCAAAGGTATATGCTCGAATAAACGAAATATTGGCAACGAAAACGCTTCAACAGGCAACGGACCTTGCAAAGCGCGGACGATTCGCCGAAGCCAAACTCCATGTGCGTAGGTTTAAAACCGACGACCCAATCCTGTCCAGGGTCATGAACGTCGCCGAAGAATCGATGGACTATTTCAATGCTGGTGGGTTCAATCGTGTGTCTTCCCTGGGACAGCAAGTATTGGGTCAACGTGGAACCTCCGATATACTGTCCACACCATGGCAACGAAAACTTGCAGAAGCATTGGATGGTGATCGTTTTACTTAAAGTTCTAATTTAGTTGCATAGTCCTTCGCATGGAGCACAATGGACGCGGTGGCGTTTCGAATCAAATCTACACCAAGGTCATTTCCGTACAGCTGGAAAAAGACAAACAGTTTGATCACCAGGAGCAGAGCGCACGATTCGGCAACCTTCATGCAGGCAATGGTCACAGGTATGCACACTTTGAATTGATAATGGACCACTACAAGCAATAGCAGCCAGAGAACAAACCATCCAGCTGTCTCGAATGTATCTAACATTTCTATAGAATAACATACCATTAAATAGTATCATTTCACGTCTATGGCCTACGACCCATTTTGGACCAGTCTATTCATATTACGATTACAAAATTACAAAGGAATAATATTATACTACAACAAAACATTAACATAAACACATCACACAAAACAACCATGTCTTACAACACTACGCTCAAGATGAATTCTCCTATGAAACAGACTATCAATACTTTTCTTTCTAGTTATTCTACGCCAGAAACCAACGCCCTGGTAATCGATGCTGAAACCCTGCTAACGTCCTCCGAACTGGTATCGTACGGCGTGGACCCTATCAACATTGTAGTTGTCAATAACGATGAATCTGTTATTCAGAAGGCACATTCCCATGGGCACAAGAAGTCCGTAGCAGGTTTTTCCACCAATGTGATCAGCTCGATGACGAACACGTTCGATATTATATACCTCGACTACTGCGGGACCCCCGACGGGAACAAGACAGATGGCGTATTCCCCAAGTACGACCTCCTATGGGCGGCGGATCGCCTATCAAATGATGGTATTGTCCTGGTTACCTTTTCCCGCCGAAACCACGAAGGGTATGCGGTTGAACGGGCGCAAAGCATGATACCGTTGACTATGGAACTGATCAACGTTGTCTACTACTGTGAATCGTCTCCCATGTTCGTGCTGATGCTGGTAAAGAAAGATTTCCAGAAGAAGCGATACTTGCGCGACGAATTCAATCGCATTAAGATGGAAGTCCACGACCAATGCAAAACGTCGAAGCGCAAACGCGTCGAAGACCCCCCCGTGGTCCAGAAACGACCAAAGGTTCCCGACTACCAGCTTGAAGACCTGTTGGAAAAGGACTCCGACGAAGCGTACCAGAAACGGTTGACCATTGCTTCACCAGAACGGTACTCTATTATCGGGTACTACAACAACGGTTTCATGTGGAAGGGAATCGTACAAGATGTCTTAAAAGACGGACGAATCAAAATCCTTTGGGTCGATTCTAAGGACAAGATCGACTACGGTAAAAGTAAAGGGTATAACCTCGTAGGGGCGCACATCGATATCGATGACCCCGACCACGACAAAGCAATCGGCAATTGGTGCTACTTGTACGATACATATTCAAAGGATACCGTTGAAGAAGCCGAAGAAATGGAACCGTTTCCGATAACGATGAACCGAAAGGAATTCATTGAACTGAAAGAAAAGGTTGCGAAGGATGCGAAATACACTACTTTGCTGGAATACTTTGGTATAGACGATTAAATACTAACGCTAGTCGCAAATGCGGCATATGAATTGATACCACACGCATTTTTACCCCTCTCTAGATACATGTACCCTCCTTGTCCCCATGTTTTACCCCATGAATTCTTTATGATCCAGTATTCAGGAGTGTACCCAACTACTAATACGGCATGGTCAATCGATTTGCCACAATTTGCCCCTTTGAGAATTCCCCCGTGGTACAGTTCAAACTGGGAGCTTCCTGAATCAACACCAACTGGTATTGGTCCATAGTTGTATAAGTTATTGGCCAGGTGGTCTTCAATTGGATCGTCGTATTCATCGGACATGCTCACGTACGTGTCCACCTCTACGTACGGATGCTGCCGTCGGTGTTTGCAAATGGAGTCGTGACCTTTCCAGGTGTCGAATGTATCAGGCCCGATGGGGTTCCAGTAGGAGTGGTAGTAAACGTCTTCCATCAGACCACCATCACACCCATCGGACTCTGGTCCAGAACAGTCCATGGCTTGTTGTATGCTCAAGGTAAGTAGCTTCCCAGTCATCTTCTTGTACCAGAATTCCAAATGCTCCGTCGCGGCAAAAGCAAAGCATCCACCACACGATCCTTGCATCTTTGGTTCCGTTACATAGTGGTGGTCTCTCCAATCGAAATGCGACGGCGCACCCAAACGATGCACTGCCGTGTAGCCTTCGGTCCACCGCTGTCTCCTTTCCTTAAGGTGTCTGTTTGGAGTAGGGTTCCTATCTGAATTTTCGTTGAGGCGCAACGTCAGCGTATCGGTCGAATGCTGCTGTATGTGATTGTATTTCTTGGACAAGATACGAAAGTGTTTCTCGTCATTTGCGTATGTTTTGTTGTGTGTAAGTTTGTAACTATGAAACCATTGAGGGAATGCGGTTGCAGTGGAAACAAGTACGAACAAAAATAGCAAACGCATATATATTATATGAGTATAAATATCCTATTATATAGTAATAGATACATGATTAGTGCCAGTTTCGCAAGACCGTGTGGGTTGTTCGACAATTTTTTCAATCGGTTTGTATCGTGGTTGACGGCAGGGGACTACTGCCACTCGGAGTTTATCGTCACATGGGACCTGGCCACGGCCACAACGTTTTTCGACAACATAGAGGGCCACGACAAGCTGAAGGAACGGTTTGCTGACTACATTGAGGATGGAAAGGTCAATATCTGCTTTTACGTATTATGGGGAGACACCACAGGATACCGTCTCTTAAAGCACGATTCAAACAATCCATTCTACAGGATGCCGAACGAAACACAATTCACGGTAGTGCCGTTGCCCATGGAGATAAAACAGGAGTTCAAAGTGGCGACATTTCTCCTGAATCAATGTAAGAAAGAGTACGATTACGCGGGTGCTCTAACGTACTACCTACCATTACGGCATTCGCATCAGGAATACCCTACCTATTTTTGCTCTCAACTGATGGTGTGTGCCCTCCAACAGGTACGTCAGTTTCAAGATATTAACCCAAGTAGTGTTACACCAAATAAATTGTACACCTTGTTGTCCGCTTGAGTTCACTTAACAATTAAGAATATGTACATATATATTATGTAATAGATATCTATAAATGTATAGTTTCGCACTAGAAGTCATATTTATTCTCTTAACCTCGTGGGCACCGATATGGGTATTTTGGTGTGGAACGTATGAATTTAGAGATGAATATCGCAACAGGAGCAATGCGTGCTGGGAGTGTTTGGGTGCGTTGCTACCCATAGAACATCGTGTTATTCTCCTGTTTTACATTCCATTGTATTCGTTGGCAATTGCATACTTTTCCGACATGGACAAAAATAGCAGTTTATTAGGGTGGTTAATAGGTGTGTACGTTGCAGTTACGCTGCTTACCATTAGTGTAGCCGACCAGAGACGTGGCACATCAAAACGGAATAGATATTCTCAAATTCAAATCCGAGGGGGGGATATCTATCGCCGTAGACGCCGTTTCAGTGCATTTTCAGACAAGATGGAATTGGAAAAGTATCTTAGGAAATTGGAAGAGAAAGACATCAAACGATTAAAGGCGCTCCAGAAAACAATAAGCCGACGGTCTATACAACTCCAACGATCTAGCATGTCACCTGACGAACAAGATTTATTGACTCTTCTCACCAGTCGTATGAAGGAGATAGATAAAGTCTTACGAAGAGGGTCTATTTCACCACAGGAGGAAGCGGACATATTCGATGAAAGCAAAGAATTACTGCTTGGCAATTTACCGTACGAACACGGTCAACCAAAATTGGATTTTTAGTATGTCAAATAATTATATACATGTATTATGGAGTTATGCTCTGAACGATAGAATTCTATTACAGTCACCCATATCTATATTACTTTAATCGAGATGTCTGATATATCAAATGATTAATTTTATCTATTCTACGCCTGTACCGTTTTGCCCTTTTTCGTAGTTTCTTAATATTGTACTGTCTGTAACAAACACTATCTTGAAAAACGTCTTGTACGTTGATGTCGCTTTCCACTTCCTTTCTAGCCGATATGCACATGTCTGCACCCATTTTCAATCTATAAATAGAAAGAATTCTTCTGTAAATGTCAAACGAAGGGGAATATCTAGAAATGGTAAACGATTTGCGGGACCAGTACCTAAACATGAAAAATAAGCTTAGTATGGAAATAGCATTATTACAGGAAAAAATCACGCACAACGAATACGATTTGGGTCGTAGACCTCCACTGGTGTACACTACGACCCAATTCGACTCGTCACGACCCCCTGCCGAATATGGAAGGTACACAAACAAGTTACCAGTTACAAAATTCTATTATTGTTACAGATGTTCAAACACACATCCAAACCAATCCATCTGCGTATCCTAACTAACATTCAACATGCCTAAAACACAATTCAACCCAAAGAAGTCCATTCAAAGGACAGTCGTAAAGAAAACAAAAAAAAAACGTCGTGTACGATTCAACGCTGTCATATCCCAGACTATGACGTGGAAAGAACTCAATACCTACCAAGTGAAACGGACAGGCCGCACCTCGTTGAAAGTGAAGATGCCAAAGGGGATATTGAAGAAGTCCTCTTACCAAAGTACAGTATAAAAGTAAACTACAACAGAATAAAATGTTTTGTCAACTAAAACACACACTAAAATATGTAAACGTACAACCGTGCCACCGCGTGAAGTGCGAATGCTACAAACGTTTTAGCAAGCGGACTACCAAGGGGTCACTTAAGATTACCTCTTATGAGTTTCAATCCTACAAGTCATGCCGTAAATCAAACCATGTGCAATCACGGGATGTATTCCTACTATAAAAGTGTAACACGGTTACTCAAATGTCGGTAATCAACGACCATACGGATGACCTGATAAAAGAATTCAATGAACTGGAGTCCAAAGTATTCATTTTAATTGAATTGGTCCAAGGGCTTGAAAAACGGGTTAAGGCTATTGAAACCGTTGCCAAAAAGCAGGGAATTCACCTTGAAAATGAAACGGTAGAAGCAGATACTTGTACTATAAATTAGTGTTTGATTCTCAATAAATGGAACCTGCCAGTATTTTGTTTGAAAAGCTTATACAGGATGGTTCGGTTGAAAACGACTTTCTTATCGAAGTCTCTGAATACAGGAGATCGTTTGTCCGTTCCATGCAGAATGGCATCAAAACAGTCGAGATGGGAGAACGATACTACAAAACACTGATCTCGTTAATGAATCAGATGGTGGAGTTCCAAACGAGACTGTATCGTCAACCGTTGTTTCTATGGGAGAACACCTGTTCGAACAGCTTTCTCTACGAAAAGATAAACGTAGAGGACAAGATGTCCGACCTATACGAACAGGAATCCATTAACACTGCAAACCTAAAAGATAAGCGCGTCGCCTGCTCCAATGCAATTGAATTCAGTAAGAAGGCGGTGAAAACACTTGAGCGGTACCACTGGGAAGATACCTCGTTGACCAAGTTGCCAATCATGCAGGATCGGTACCATTTCTACAAAATAATGAAACACGCTGGTTCGGTGTACAAAATTATGAATGATTTTTCCATCCAAGAGAACAATCAGTCGAACAAGACTTGCGTGGAGCGGGCATTCCATTTTATGGACGCTGCCTCAAACGTATGGGAGAAGGACCCCACCCTACTGAAATCCATGCACTCTATGAAGGCACTCCATCTCCTGGAGCTGGCAAGGGCATTGGACGACGACAAGTGCGGGGAGAGGGTCGCACTTCTACAGGACGTCATTGACATGGACTACACTCCAGAAGTGGTACAAGCCGAATACAAAACCTGGAAACAGCAGAACGACCAGGTGTATTTCCAGAAAGAGGACACGGCCATTGAAATCACTTACCCTTCTTTGGAAGATCTTTTTCGTACTCTACCAAAGCATTCTGAATGAATTTGGCCCATAGCTTTACGTCAGGAACACTGTAATTTTGAGTCACGTACACTCCAGCTACAAATCCAAAGAGAACACGAATCATATGGTAAATCCGATAGGGAAATATATAGTAGATGCAAACAGAAACGGTGTATTCTACGTTTTACAGATAGGGTACAAATGAGGTGGAAATTACTATAATGTAGTACATTTTATAGTATAGTATGGATTGCCCTATTTGCCTCGAAGACAGTATCGTCAGTGTCTTCACCAACAGCTGTGGGCATGTATGGTGCAAGGAGTGCCACATGAAATTGATCCATTCCAATCATACATTGTGCGTTTTGTGCAGACAACCAATTCAGTTGAGACGGCGACCAAACCCACGGAATTCGTACATCCAGTGGCTGTTGGAAGGTGGAGAGCCTGTAATACGGTGGAGAAACAAACGTTACCGTAAGATGATGATACGAAGACAACAATGGTAATTCTATATATAAATATAATTTATTTATTTTCAAATGGGATGTAAATTAAGTATAAGCGTGGTGCATCCGTCGAAATCTCTTAATGTAAATAAGAAAAAAAGGAAAGAGAATATGAAACCCGTATCCATTGATAATAGTCCCGATGCTGACGATGAATCGTGTGATACGATTTTCATCGACAGCTCCCCCGACTCCGAACTGGACATCTATGTGTAGATTTCTAGTTTTGTATATATAAATATTGTACATAATGTAAAAAATGGGCCAATGCGTTACTATTAATGTTGGCAACGACGGAAGTGTCGCCCCGACCGATGGACAAACCAGCGGGACCAATGTGAGTGTTGGTGCACCAGCGGAAGAGGAGGAAGAAGAAGAAGAAGAGGAGGGCATGTGCTCTTGTATCGAAGAAGGGAATTGTTTGCCGTGCCTATAAAAGGCCTGAATATATATAATATATGAGGCAAACCAGACGACGAACCATTAGGACCATACAGTTTTCAGAACGGGGAAATCCACGACGGTACACCTTGGAAATAGATCAACCCGTCAGCAACATGCACGAACACATGCTTGGCGCCATATCGGGAAATTATGTCATGCGACAGGCCGAAGGAGTTGCGCCAATGATGCCAAGCATCGACGATCTTTTCGTTGACGTTCCTACCAATACCATACCATCGTACAAGGCGGACGACAATATAGAAGAATGTTCCGTGTGCCAGGAAATGATAAAGAAGGGAGACATGTTCAGACGACTCCCATGTAGCGATACGGTCAATCACTGCTTCCATACCAATTGTATAGACCCATGGTTGCAGTCGCACTCCACGTGCCCTAATTGTAGATCGAATATAATTAATTAACAACCAAACATAAAATTAGTTAAAACCTGACCTTCTTCTCCAGTTTCAAAATATACGTGCAAGTACCGAACTGGCGCGTTCCCCTCTACCACAAACTTTATGTGAGACTTCAGACCCTCGTCCAATGGAGCTACCATGCACCCACAGTAATGGACTATCATCTCAATCCATTTATCGTACTCCAATTCAATTGAATCGTAGAAGTATGGCAGTAGGACAACCTTTACACGTTCCACAAACGCAAGCGTACAACAATCGGGGTTCAACTCTTCCATGCCCACTGTCTTGCCCTCCTCGATCGATTCAAACGGATTCTCTATGCGCTTCACTTTCTTTATCTTTCTCCGACTCAATGGGTTCGTGTTGTTTCCAGCTTTAGATCGTCGGCTTGCTGACACGGCACTAAGCTGCTTCAGTAGGGTCCGAACCTCATTTCGCTGGGCTTCGGTCAAAGGTTTGGGGGCTTTGGGCAATTGATCCATCTAAGAGAAAAACATATTATATATATACAACATAGTATACCAAATGCCCAAACCCTTGTTTCTGTATCTCATTTCACACAATAGGAAAGACATCAAAACACACACCTACATAGGATGCGTCGAGGATTTTGTCTCCAGACTCCACCAACACAATGGACAAATCAATGGTGGGCCACGTATTACCAAACGGGCCGCTGGGTCGTGGGATCCCGTGATTGTTTTAAAGCTGCCAACCGACAGGACATTCAAATCGAAGGAAATCAAACGGGAATGGAAGCAAACCAGTAGGGGTCTAGAAAGTAGAATACGTAAGGGACTGTCACTTGCAAAGAAATACAATCTAACGTGCTATGTCATGAAAAAGAATACACGGAAAATACCCATTTTGACATTTTTGGAGGACAAGTGGCGGGACAATAAAATTACATTGAATAGAGACGAATGGGATGAAATAATAGATTAATTTAATAATTTTACACGTTTTCTGGGCCGTACGGTCGTAATGGTATCCAATGGATAGTCGTTCCTTCGTATAGACAGCTCCAATGTACTCTTTGGGAAGTCGAAATATATATTTGAAACAAACGCACCGTACTTCTTTATCAAAAGCTCTACCATCTTTATCTCAAATACTTCTATCTGGGTAAACAGCAATCGGTACGAGTTCACGTCCGTGTGAATGTTCAGATCAAACTCCAATTCCGTGCTGCTCACAATGTAAGAGATGATACCAGACACGTGCTTAATGTCCATCTTGTCAATCATCTCCAGGTTGTACGACTTTGGCAACGACTCGTACGAATACAAATCGGTTTCTCGACGTCTCTTTTTCAATTGAGGCTCTTTCTTGTGCTTCCAACTCTCTAGTATGAGACGGTTGGACTGGAAGTCGAAACGGATTCGTTTCAATCGGTTGTTCAACATCTGCAACTGTTTCAAATCGTCTGGACACATCTTTGGTGGCTTGTTTATGGTGATGGAAAACACCGAAGGGAGCTTGTCGTGCACGCGGAGCTTCATTTCATTGGCACCGTCAATGTTAGACACCACTTTCACTGTCTCAGATATGAACTTTACATCTGCTTCATGCAAGGACGTCTTTGGTAAATTGCTCACCTTTGGAGCATTTTGCTTTGACGGGACCATATCAGGTATATGCAAAAAAATAATACGCTTAAATAGCCAATTATAGACAATTGTCTCGCCTTTAAACAAGATTTTGAAACATGCTTCTGGCACTTCACGTCCACCCAACCGTCGTTGAAGTCGTAGGTCATATCACAGCGAAACCCCTTCTTCTCTACCAGGTACCGCCACGATTGCAGAATAGAGTCGGTGATCTTTTCCATATTCTGTACCGTTAAGATGAATCCCCTGTTGTTGTGCAAATAACCCTTCACATCAATGGTCATGTCATCGTTCGAGTCATTGGCGAAGGAGCACGCAAACATTTCACGTTTTATGGCCTCGACTTGTTCGTTCGTATCATTGGATCTACGATGGATATTCATTTTATAGTTTTTAATACCCTATTTATACTGGGTGGGTAATCACATCCATCAACCACAACCCCTCGATCGATTGCAGAAAATCCTTATTGTCGTACCATTGGATGAAATACTTAAGAAGATACGTCTCCACCACTATAGGAAATGCCAAGAGACCTATCCACTTGCACAACACATCCATCTCATCATCCGTCTTTAACAACACATGGATGATACCGTTCTGTATAGCTTGAATTGCCTCCACTTCGGCATTGTTCCAAGCCTTAGACTCAAGCTTTATACCAATAATTACATCGTCGTAGGCTATGCGAAGGCAAACCACCTTTGCATACGAACGCATCTCGCGTGAAAACGATATTTTTCTGCCTGTTATCGTGTCCAATTGCATGATCTGCTTCTCCCAGAAACCCACCTTCTGGTCATTATTTACATTTGAAGTGATTTCCCGTAGTGCAAAATTTGGAGTGTCCTTTGCAATAGGCTCACGACACAATGGGCATTTCGGCTCTACGGGCACACCATACTCGTCTATCTGAACACGGACAGACAGCTCCGTCAGACATTTTCGACAACAACCATGTCCACATGGTTGGAGGGTCACTGGCTTTACCCTCGAACTGTAACGGACTCGACATATAGGGCATGGTGGTGTTACAACAACCGTGTTGTCTTCCATGTCGGATAAATCTGAGAAATCAGCAGAACTTAACAAGGACTCGCTCATTTTAAATCCATACATACATATAAATAATATATAATTCATGTTTCAAATGCCTTAATACCCCAACACTATACCTATGTCATAAAAACCGTTAATGGTATTGCCTATTCTTAAAAATAGATAGCAAAAACCGTATAGTCGCTAAGTACAAACTACACCAAAAATATACAGGTACACAGGCAATTTTGGGGTTTTTGACAGGTGAATACTATCCATAATACAGGTAATAATTGATGACAGCAGGAACACATCAAGGACTAGCATGGACACAGGTAGTTGTAAAAACGCTTAGGCCGTATACAGCAGGGAACGAAAAAAAATTAACAGGCACACATAGGGTTTTATTTTTTTTAGTATGGAATACCATTAGGCATACAGGGAGTTAGTGGGGTAATGATGTGTCTATATGTCCAAAAATAAAAAAAAAACCTAAACACTAAAAACGAAAAAGATAGAACGCCGAAGCGTGTACACACATCGGC
>JGI20154J14316_10002332_pt1 | contig 16129 bp, 5 predicted proteins | sample COG_04_FD_14316 | JGI IMG/M metagenome (IMG submission 14316) | reverse complement strand
TGCGACGAATTTGAAGTGCTCGGTTGTACCGATTCCAATGCGTGCAATTACGATGCGAATGCAACGGAGGAGGATTTGACGCAATGCGATTACCTCGATGCCCTGTTGGACTGTGGAGGTACTTGCGCAGCGGATTTGGATGGGGATGGCCAGTGCGATGACATCGATGATTGCATTGGTACCAAAGACATTTGTGGCGTTTGCAATGGCCAAGGCATTCCCGAAGGAGATTGCGATTGTTTGGGCAATACACTGGATGCCTTGGATAACTGCGGCGGAGGATGCCTCCAAGACGTCGATGAAGATGGGAAGTGCGATTTAGATGTCAATGGGCATGTGGCGGACGATTTTATTTGCGACGGCGAGGCCGATGCCTTGGGCGTCTGCAATGGTTCATGCACGGCAGATGCCGACCAGGATGGAGTATGCGATGATGTGGACGATTGCATTGGTTACATCGATGCCTGTGGAACCTGCAACGGTTCCGGCATTCCCGCCGGGGATTGCGATTGCGACGGAAACCAATACGATGCGATCAATGTGTGCGGAGGGACCTGCCAGACGGATGCAGATGGCGATGGGGTTTGCGACGACAATGGAAACGACGGGTGCGATGGGGTTGTGGATGAATGTGGAGTGTGCAACGGTCCAGGAATACCCGCGGGTTATTGTGATTGCCAAGGAAACCAGGAAGACATACTCGGCAATTGCGGGGGCAACTGCCTTCAAGATTTAGACGAGGACGGGATTTGCGATTTGGATTCCGATAACAACATCATGGACGGGTGCGTCGGGGTGATTGACGAATGCGGAATTTGCAATGGAACGGGACCTCTTCCTGGCTGTGGTTGTGAACCCATTGAACGCGGAGAGTGCGATTGCAATGGAAATGTATTGGATGTTTGCGGCGTATGCGGGGGAGATGGCCCAGACCTAGGGGAGGATTGCGACGGAAATTGCCTCGAGGATACGGATGGTGACGGAATCTGCGATGCTGTGGATCCACTGGTTGTGCCCAGGGTTTTTGTCGGTGCATTGGCGGATGGCAGATGGAAGCTGACCCTGCCTCCTTCATCCATTGAGGATGCTTACGACGACCTCATCAACAAGCACCGAGCCATGGCGCTCAACCTTGACGACGGTTCCCTCACAGGGGAGTCGAATCACCTGACCGTCCAAAACCACATTTTGGGCAAGGGTTCGCTGGCCGTTGAGGGGTTGGGGACGATGGAATCCAATGTGACGGTTAACGGATTTGTCCATGTCGACAAGAGCCTCTTTATGGACGGAGACCTCAGCGTGGACGGTGTCACCTTTACCAACGGAGGCATGTCTTCTAGTTCGCTGAACAACAGCGGCGATATGCTCCTGCAAGGAGATTCATACATCGGGATGAATGCCCACATCGATGGAGCGACGACCACCGAGAACGTCGTCGGAACCAGTGGCCATTTCCGGGTGCACAATGGCTTGCTCAATGGCGACTTCGATCCGACGTTCTCTCGCGTACGATTTTCAGTAAGTCCCTCGACAGGCAACATGCGCATGTGGGGGGACCTCGATGCCGACGGGGATGTGAATGTGGCTGGAAAAGCGACGCTTCTGGGCATGAATGCCGACGGCGATTCAAGATTCGGAAACATGGTCATGGACGGTGCATTGGACTTGAATTCTTCCATGGACATCTCCGGTGATTTGCGCGTCAACACCAACAAGTTCGTAGTCATTGGGTCCTCAGGAAGTACCTTCATTGGAGGAGATGCTTATGTTGCCCGGAACATGTCCATTCATGGCAGGATGCACATCCTGAAGAACATGACCATCACCGGTACAACCTTTGCGAACGGAGGGATGGTGACCACAAGTGTCACGATGGATGGCGACTTAGAGGTTGGAGGCAACATCAACATTGGAAAAGATTTCTCCGTCGGTGGCGTCACCAACGCATTGAACAACCTGACCGTAGGTGGTGAATTCAGTGTCTATGACGGGAGCACTGAGGAACTCGAAACATCGACGTTTTCGCTCAATCCGCTCACAGGAAACTTGACCTCTTCGGGGACCCTTTCGCTCGGGAGGTCCGTGGCGTTGACAGAGAATTTGAATGTAGGCAGCAACCTCACAGCTTCAGGACGGATGTCCATCGAACGGGCAGCCGCGTTCAATGGCATGAGTGTGTCAGGCGATGCCTCCATAAAAGGCGATGATCATAGCTTTTTGGGCACGTCCCGTGTAGCCGGTACTACAGACATCGGTGGAACCCTGACGGCCAATGGCATTTCTGAATTGGGCACGCTGAACAACACCGGTGAAATCAGCGGTGGCAGGTACACCCTCCGAGGAACCTCGGGGACCTCAACGGCGCTCCTGGACTTGACGGGCGAGGCGCCGGCTGGCCAAGCGCTGGCAAATTTCGAAAATACCTCGACCTCGGCAAGCGCACATGGAATTGAAATCAAGTTGGGCACACTCGCTCCGGGCATTCAAAACGATTATGTGACGTTCATGAACGAAGACAACTTGGTCATGGGACGCATTGAAGCAGAGCGCACTGACGAAGTAGGTCAGAATGAAATGTTGCAATTTGAGAAAGCGGAGATTGAGCGTTTGGTGCAATCGGGGAAAGTCTCACGGGACATCGGCGTGACGAACCTGGTGACTGCATCCTTGTCGTTGACGGCCACGGTGATCAAATCAGCCGCCTCGTTTGCTTCGTTCACCGGCTGTGCAGGATTCGGATTTTGTGTAGCCTTCCCGATTCCGGCGGTCATAGCCGGCAGTGTGGCAGCAGTGGTTTCTGCCGGCGTAGGAGTGGCTGAAGCAGCCGTCTCAAAGGACAACGGTGTGGCAGCATACAACCGGGCTAAATCCACGGAGACCATGTTCAATGATGCTTGGCAGGATGGTGACCGCGTGGCAGCCGGAGGAAAAAAAGTCGGGGTCACTTACCAGTCTGGAAATGCGGACTACGCGGAGTGGCTGCTCAAGGAAGACCCTGCATCGGTGTATTTGCCTGGCGAGGTCATCGGGATCAAGGACGGACGCATCAGCTACAAAACGGCAGGCAGTGATAAGCTCTTTGTAATTTCTACGCAACCGGTCATTCTCGGCAATATGCCAGAGGCAGGACGTGAAGACGATTATGTCAAGGCCGCTTTCATGGGCCAAGTACCCGTGCAGGTGGTTGGACGTGTGGATGCTGGCGATTACATCGTAGCGAGCGGAATGGAAGACGGAACGGCCGTCGCCCTTGCGCCCGAAGATTTCCGCGGGCATGATTTCAGCCGGCTTTTAGGTGTGGCATGGGAGTCGGGCGATGCACCGCTTCTCAATGTCGTCAATGTCGCTGTCGGCCTCAACCACGGGGTGGACCAATTCGCAGCCAAAATGGATGCACGATTGGACGCTCTGGAATCGGAGTCTGATGCGCTGGAAAAGTTGATTTTCTCCCAAGTCAAAGGAGAGAAAATGAACCTGTATCAAGCCCAAAATGCAGGATTGATCCCGCCACTCATCGTTCCGGAGTCCAACGCCACGGATGGCATGCCGGACTTGACTGATCCGGATGCTTGGACGGTGCCGACCTCCTCGAATTTCATCGGACACGACGTTACGGACGAGATGATGGAATTTGGCTGGAAATCCGCATTGAAGCAAGCCAAAAAGGACGGTGTGTATTCCCGGCACGGTGGATTCTGGAGGGAATTGGAAAAAGATGAAACGCTCCGAACGGAATTCCTCGCGGGCCTCAAAGCCCAAATCAATAAGCACAACGAGGAGATGATCTCCTCATTGGACAGCTACCAAGCGTTGGAAATGTACGATCCCGTGCCCGCCCGTGATTTGATGCAAAAAACATCAAGGCGCAGCAAAGAGGCCTCGAAAGAGGAGGGGGCATCCACTGATCCCACAGATCGCAATTCCAAGGCAACCAAATTCAACCGCAAGTAATCATGAAACGAATCATCTTACTCTTTTTAGGATTGGGAGCGGCGGTGTCAGGTTGGAGCCAATGCTCAACGGCCTGTGACGCTTCCGAATTGGTGACGTGGTACCTCGACATCGACGGCGACGGAGTCGGAGTTGACTTCAGCGAGACCAACCGGGTTTGTTGCAATCAACCTTCAGCATTGTATGTGCAGACAGCTGGTGATCCGTGTCCTGCTGATCCCACATGTACGGGCAATTCAGACGTTGTCAAAGGGTGCATTTACGAATTGGCCTGCAACTACAATCCACTGGCCAACGTGTTCGATGGCTTGTGCAAATTCCCCGATGGATGCCTCGAGTGTGAATTGGATGACCAGGGCAACAAGACGGGTGAGTTTGATCCCGAAGGCCCTTGCCAATGCGACGGGACAGTGCTGTACTATGATGTGCTCGGAACGTGCGGAGGAGCGTGTTTGCGGGACTTGGATGACGATGGCATCTGCGATTACGAAGTCATTACAGCCAACGGGGATACGCTTTGGTTGGATGAGTGCCGCGAACCAGGAGAATCCCTGGACGATTGCGGGCATTGTGCCACCGCTGCCACCGCCAAATTGTACCAAGACGCGGACGGAGATCCGTGCACGCCAGGAACCCCTGGGTGTACCTTGACGAACACGGCAGGAGACTGCGGTTGCGATGGCGAAACGTTCGACTTGTGCGACGTATGTGGAGGAAATGCGGATGCCGATTGGACCAGCAAGTACAATTGCGATGGTACGTGCATTGAAGACCCGAACGATGACGACGACGTTTGCGAACACGAGGAAATCGAAGGGTGCATGGATGACACCAAGTGCAATTACGACCCGAGTGTCAATGTGAGCAACGGCTCTTGTTTGGATTGGGATGAATGCGGCATGTGCGGTGGCTCAGGAATCCCGGCTGGGGACTGCGACTGCGAAGGAAACCGTCCTGACCCGGGATACGACTGCGACGGAAACTGCCTCGCTGATGCAGACGGTGACAGCGTGTGCGATGAATTTGAGATTGCCGGTTGTACCGACGCTTCAGCGTGCAATTTTAGCGCTGCAGCTACGGAAGACGACGGCACGTGCATCCTGCGGGATGCGCTTTCGAACTGCGGGGGAAACTGTCCATTGGATACGGACGGCGATGGCCTTTGCGATGTCGACACCGATGGTGACGGCGAGCCCGAAGACGATTGCTTGCTTGGCAACGGTCGCTACGACGAATGCGGTGTGTGCGGAGGGACCTCAGCTTTCACAGACGCTGACGGAGAGCCTTGTGTTGTGGGGACGCCGGGGTGTACCAATCAGGCCAATGAATGCGATTGCGACGGAAATACCTACGACGCCATCAACGTGTGCGGAGGTGGCTGTGAAGCGGATGTGGATCAAGACGGCACGTGCGATGACGTGGATTTGTTTATTTGCCAGGGAGTAGCGGATGCGGTAGGGGTGTGCAATGGTACGTGCACCACGGACGCCGATGGAGACGGCCTGTGCGATGATGACAACGACGGCGACGGCTTCGCCGACGTAGACCCGTGCTTGAACGATCCGCACAATTTCCAAGATGAGTGCGGGGTTTGCGGCGGTGATGGCATTCCAGATGGGTTCTGCGATTGCTCTGGAAGCGACATCGACGCGGTCGGTGTTTGCGGTGGAACGTGCCAAGAAGATGTGGATCAGGACGGCATTTGCGATGACAACGGCAACGACCCCTGCGTAGGAACCTACGACGAATGCGGGGTGTGTGACGGAACCTCCTACTTCACTTTCACCAACGGTTCACCGTGTGATCCGGGGACGCCTGGCTGTACGAATGCAGCGGGTGAATGCAATTGCCAAGGCGACACGTTGGATGCCGTCTTCATTTGTGGCGGAGATTGCGCGGAGGATGCAGATGGAGATGGCATCTGCGATGAAGACAGCGACGGCAATCCCATTGATCCATGCGTGGGAACGTTGGATGCATGCGGCGTGTGCAATGGTCCTGGTGAAGTCTATGACTGCGGATGCTTTGACATCCCGACAGGGTACTGTGATTGCGATTTAAACGTATTGGATGAATGCGGCGTTTGCGGTGGGCCAGGGCCTGAATTTGGACGGGACTGCTTTGGAAATTGCCTCAGCGATTCCGACAACGACGGGGTTTGTGACGTGGACGAAGAGATGGCCATATCGCGTGTGTTGTTTCGTGCACCCAGCGCAAGCCCCAATGATTTCTCGATTCGCCTCGATAACAACAAGTTTCAAGAGGTGGTGGATCAATTCACCTTGTTGCATCACCTGATGAGTGAAAACCTCGACAACGGTTCCCTGACCGGATCGACGCGAAATTTGACGATTGAGAAGCGCATCGCGAGCAACGGAATCTTGACGGTGAAAGGCCTCAGCACGTTCAACACCAACCTCCATGTCAAAGGCATGCTGGAGGTCAACCGCAATGTGTACGTCACTGGGAGTGCCACCATTGGCGGAACGACCATTTCTGAAGCGGGGGTGGTCAGTACGGACTTGACGGTGGCGGGAGATGCCACGGTACAAGGCGGAATGCAACTCGATGCGCAAACCACCATTGCCGGTCAAGCATCGTTCCGTAACGCCATGGACGTAAGCAACGATTTCCGGGTTTACAATGGCAACGATGAGAGCACAGTCCGTTTCAAGGCGGAGTCTTCCACCGGAGATGTATCCATGAAAGGGGCCCTGAGCGGAACTTCAGATTTGAATGTAGATGGTTACACCCAAATAGATGGATTGCGGGTGACGGGCACAGCGGTCATCGACAACGCGACGGTGGACAATCCATTCACCATCGGAGGCGATGCCTTGATTTCTGGGAATGTGGTTGCAGCCAATTCAGCCTTGGTCATTGATGCAGCGACGGGTGATGCCAACTTTGGAAACGACCTGGAAGTCGATGGAAATACGACCATCATCGGCAATGTCGAGGTCGGTGGAAATACAACCATTGGAGGCACCACCTTTGCCAATGGAGGGGTGGAGACCTCGAATATCCTGGTGGAGGGGGACATGGATGTGGAGGGCTATGGTCGAGTGGATATGTCGATGGACGTTGGAAGAAATGTCAACATCTTCAAAACCATGGGAGTCAAAGGAGATTTCACCTTGTACAACGGGACCACCGCAGGTGTCCTCTCCACACAGGAACGGTTCTCGGTAAAGTCGGCTACAGGCAACACGGCTGCAGCAGGAGGATTGACGGCGACCTCCATGGACGTAACACAGAGCATGCAGTTGGGACCACAGTTGTTGGTTTCTGGCACCATCGATGTCGCCGGAACGGGGACGGCCGTTGGCGGTGATTTGACCACATTGGGAAGTGCCACCTTGGATGAAGTCACGATCGATGGGGCGTTGGAATTGAAAGGGTCGCTGACAACAAACGGAAGGTTCAACGCTTCGAGCTTGACGACAAACAATGTCGTGGCCGATGCATCCCGAGCCTCATGGATGATGCAAGGCGTGACCACGGTATCCCCCGTAGGAACCAACCTCGGGTTGTCAGTGGTGACGAATAAACCGGACGGTTTTGTTGCGAAATTTCAGAGCAGTGCAGCAGGCGGTGGTCAAGGAATCATCCTAAAGTCAGGCCGTGCGGCTCCCGAAGGCTCCAATAAATATGTCTCTTTCCAAACCGGAACAGGCCAAGAAATCGGACGGATTGAGGGAGTGAACAAGGAACAACAATCCGGGGATGCGGAAGTAGAGTACATCCGGGCCTCGAGCAAGTTGGCGAAAACGTTTGGGACACACGACGTTTGGATGTCGACGGTCTCCATGGCGTTGGCCCTGTACGATGCGTGGGACGGTGCGGGCGATCTTACCGCCTGGTCCACTTCTGTCACAGGATGTTTCGGCAACGGGGCCTGTGCTACGGCACCAGTGCCTTCCCTGATTGCTGCAGCCGTTGCAGAAATTGCACTCGCCGCGACGGGTGTGGTCTCCGCCGCGGCCACCCTGGGAGAGGCTGGCAATGCGCTGGCGCTCGCCAACCAAAGTNCGAATGAATTTGACGAGGTACTAAATGGCTCCTTGGTCGCAACCGGGGAGACTGAAACGCAACTGGGTATGTACGGCATCCCCTATACGCTGCCCGTTCGCGTGGGTGTGACGTACCAGTCTGGTGCGGCAGACTACGCAGAATGGTTGCCCAAGTTGAAACCCCGAGAGGACCTTCAGCCAGGACAGGTTGTCGGATTCAAAGACGGAGGCATTTCGCTGGTTACCGACGAAGCTCAACACTTGTTTGTCATTTCTACGTTGCCGATGGTGTTGGGCAATTCCCCGAAGGATTCGAAAGGCTATGAAAAGGCCGCCTTCTTGGGGCAAGTGCCCGTCCACGTGCGCGGCACCGTGCGTTCAGGAGACATTGTCTTGGCAAGCGGTCGATCCGACGGGTACGCTGTGGCCGTGCACCCGAAGGACCTTTTGCCAGAGGACTTCCCTCGCGTGGTTGGAATGGCTTGGGAGAGCGGGTACAGTAGTTTCAATACGGTCAATGTTGCAGTTGGTTTGAACGGCGTGATGGAGCATTTCGCTGCCAAGCTGGAGGGCGACATTGAGACCATGGAGCGAGAAACCGCTGGTATGAAAGAAATTGCCCTGGCATTGGTGCGAGGGGAAGAGCCGAGCGTGGAACATTTGCAGATCGGAGGGCTTTTGCCGATCACCATCGGAGCCGAAGCCGTAGATGTCGAATCCAAAGACGATGCCGAGGAAGATGTATGGCTGGTACCAGGGTTTGATGACATCATCGTGCACCAATTGACCGATGATGCAGTACATGCCGGATTTGAAGTGGCATTGAAGGAGGCGAGAGAATCCGTGATGTTGCCAGAAGTGGAAGCATTCTTTGCTGCTTTGGAATCGGATGAACAATTGCGTTCGTCGTTCTTGAACGGACTCAAGAACAAGATCAATGACCACAACCGCCAGGCGTTGGTGGACATCGCAGCCTACCAAGGCGTCACCTTGTCCACTCCCATGGACATGAGCAAGCTCAAGGAGTCACTCAAAACACAATCTGTTAACCCCCAATAATCTGAGAAACCATGAAACGATTTTTCCTCATATTGACCGGGGTATTGCTCTCCTTTTCAGCGAGTGCTCAGTGCACGTCGAGTGCGTCGTGTACGTCTCCAACGACGTATTACTTGGACTTGGACGGCGACGGGTACGGCGTGGATGATGCCACGACCAACATTTCATGCTGTGATGCAACCTCACCGTCTTCTATGTACAGCGCATTGGCAGGCGATGTTTGCCCGTCGGATGCGTCAAAGCAATTGACCGCTGACTGTGCCTGTGGCGAAGTGTGTGACCCCGTCCCCGGGTGCACCTACTCCGAAGCGTGCAATTACGATCCTTCAGCAACGGTATTTGATGGGTCTTGCATCTTCCCCGATTTATCTAGATGTCAAATCTGCGATGGAGACGGCATTGATTCGGATGGGCCGTGCGATTGTGACATCAGCGGAACCGATACAACCAAATACTACACCGACGCCGCAGGGGTGTGCGGTGGAGACTGCGACGCCGACGTGGACGGAGATGGCGTCTGTGACAGTGTGGATACAGATGGCGATGGCGTCGATGACCTCTTCGACCCGTGTTTGGAGTCTGGCGAAGAAGAAGATGCGTGCGGGGTGTGCGGAGGAACGGGCGTCGATATCGATAACGATGGCATTTGCGACGACGAGGACTTGTGCACAGATACCTCGAAGTGCAACTACAATGCCCAGAACAATTTGGATTACAATGCCCCCTGTTTGGAATTGGACGCATGCGATGAGTGCGGAGGGAGCGGCACCGACCTTGATGGCAATGGCACCTGCGACGAATACGACGTCGAAGGGTGCATGGACAGTACCGCTTGCAACTATTCGCCAGATGCGACGACCGGCGACCAGGCGAGTTTGTGCGGGTATGAATTGGATGCCTGTGGCGTTTGCGGCGGCGATGGCATTCCCGCAGGAGCGTGCGCAGATTGCACCTTCCCTGAAGAGGGATACGACTGCGATGGAGAATGCGTGGCCGATGCGGATGGTGACGGCGTGTGCGACGAAAACGAAATCCTGGGTTGCACCGATGCCAACGCCTGCAATTACAACGCTGCTGCTACAGAGAACGATGATTCCGCTTGCATGCTAACAGATGCGTTGGGTATTTGTGGAGGAGGATGTGCGGGCGACTCGGACTCCGACGGCATTTGCGACGACGAGGATACCTGCGATGGTGATATAGACGAGTGTGGGGTTTGCAACGGCCCGGGAATCCCGGCAGGCGATTGCGATTGCTTTGGCAACACCCTTGATGCCTTGCTGGACTGTGGCGGGAGGTGTGCCGAAGACAACGATGGGGACGGCATCTGCGATGTGGATGTGGACGGCAACGTTATCGACCCCTGCTACGGTGACATCGATGCCATAGGTGTCTGCGGTGGAGATTGCGATGCCGATGAAGACGGAGATGGCATTTGCGACGATGTCGATGACTGCGATGGCGTAACCGACGAATGCGGGATATGCGATGGACTTGGAGTGGAAGAGGGGAAATGCAATTGCGCTGGGGATGAATTCGACGCCATTTTTGTGTGCGGTGGCACCTGTCAAACGGACGCGGATGGCGACGGAATCTGCGACGACAACGGCGGTGACGATTGTGTAGGTCAATACGACGATTGCGGGGTATGCAACGGCCCGGGCATTCCTGAGGGTAAATGCGATTGCTTCGGAAATGAAGAGGATGAGATTGGCGTATGCGGGGGCAATTGCGTCAGCGATACAGATGGCGATGGTATCTGTGACTTGGATACCGACGGGGTTTCCCATGATACGTGCGATGGCATCGTGGATGAATGCGGGATTTGCAACGGTCCAGGTCCCTTTGAAGAGTGCGGATGCAAAGCGAGCATTGCAGGATTCTGCGATTGCGATGGCAACGTAGTGGATGATTGCGGGGTGTGTGGCGGTTCAGGTCCAGAATTTGGCAAGGACTGCGACGGCAATTGCTTGTCGGACGTCAATGCTAACGGCATCTGTGATGCCTTGGAAGAAGTGGAATTCGGCAGCCGGGTAAACGTCTTTGTGGACCCGAGTGGAAACCGTGTCAACGACGTGAACTTCTTCAATGTCCAGTACGCCAACGACTCCCTCGAGCAGCTGTTGCGCTTGATGAGCCAAAACCTCGATGACGGCTCCCTCACCGGTGCATCCGAAAACGTGACGATCGAAGAAAGCATTATCAGCAACGGTACCTTCCAAATCGATGGTCCTGCGGTGTTTGAGAACAAAGTGCTCATGAAGCGTCATTTGACCATCGACGGGGATTTGAACGTGGTGGGCGAGGCGAATATCTTGGGAAGTACGTTTGCGAATGGAGGCTTGAAAACGGCCGATTTGGATTTGGCAGGCAACCTCGAGACCGGCGGAATCTCAACCTTTACAGGTCCATTGGTCATTGATGGAGAAACCACCGTTGCCAATACGCTGACGTCCCGCGGGGATTTCAATGTGCACCAAGGAGAGAATGCAGACGGTACCTTGTCGGCAACGGAAGTGTTCAGCATTTCATCTGCCACCGGCAACACGGATGTGTTGGGCCGTATTCAGGTCAACGGATCCATGGATGTAGATGGGGCTTCCTCATTCGGCCGCATGAATACCACGGGGCTATCCGTGTTCAACCGCGTGCTCGTAGACGGGTACTTGGATTTGAATTCAACTGCGGACGTTGCGGGTAACTTCCGCGTCAACACCAACAAGTTCAACGTGGGGCTGCTCAACAGCAACACGCACATTGGAGGGGATTTGATGGTGCAAAAAGACCTGTTTATCACAAACAATTTGGTCATCGACGGGACGTGTACCATTGAAGGGATTACGTTTGCGAATGGCGGCATCGAAACAACGAGCCTTGCGCTTTCCGGAGACATCCTGGTGGGCGGATCGGCTTCCGCGGGCAACGACCTTAATATCGACGGCTCCGGTACATTTGAAAATGCCTACCGAATGGGGGGTGATTTCAATATGTTGGCCGGGGGCTCCACCAGCGGCTTCGGGACAGATACAGTGGTCCAGGTGTCCGCAGCCACCGGAGACCTCACGGTGCAGAACCGGGTGACTGTAAACGCCTTGATGGCAAACGGACAAGGCGATGTTGAGGGCAACCTCACAGTTGGTGGCGACTTGAACATAGGCGGCAACGCGACCTTGAAGTCCAACTTGCAAGCAGACAACCTGGTCTCCATCGACGGCGATGTGGTAATGTTTGACGACCTCAGGTCAGACGGCACGTTGACATTGGGCGTCGTCACAACCAAGGAGGGTGAGCCGACCACGCAATTCAATAACAACGTCACTGTTACGGGAGCGACTTCGACGAATTCCATTTCAGCGACGGATTACTTTCAGGTGAATGCCTCCAGCGGATACGCGGCGCGCTTCACCAACACGTCAACTGCAGATAGTCAGGATGGAATTGTTGTGAAAGTGGGGAATGTTTTGCCCGGCAACAATGCCCACTTCATGTCGTTCACGAACAGCAACGGCGATCAGCTTGGGCGCATACAAGGGGAACGAGCCAAGCAGGTGAGCGGAGTCGTATTGCAAGACGGAACCAATGAATTGCTTGGAAACGGCGACTACACGTTGGAGATGCAAATTTTGAACCAAGACATCGCGAATTCTGCCGCAAGCGTGAATTCCTCGAAAATCGCTGTGGCCAATGCCTCGATTGACTTGGCACTTGCCGTGGCTGAAGCTGTGCTTGCTCCGACGTATACGACTTCCTGTGCAGGGGTTGTGATCTATGGATTCTTCCCGGTGCCGTTTGGATGTCAAACCGTCCCTGCGGCTTCAACGATTGCGAAGTCCTTGGCCTCGGCCATACCTGCGGCGGTGAATTTGGGCATGGCCATTGGCGGCATCGCAAACGCCAACAATACATTGGGCGGCGCGGAATCAGCGAAAGATCAGTTCTTGAATGCCATATACGGCGACATGGAACAACTCGATGAGTCCGGCATCGCCGTAGAGTCGGCAGCGACCCACTGGAAGGTGGGCACCACGTACCAATCCGGAAGTGCTGACTACGCCGAATGGCTCGAAAAGTCAAACCGTGGCGCGGACTATGCACCGGGAACGGTCGTGGGCGTCCGAAATGGAAAAATCAGCCTTTCCACGGAGGGGGCAGAAAAAATCTTGGTGGTCTCGACGGCTCCAGTTGTTTTGGGCAACATGCCACAGGGCAGCCCAAGGAATTATGAAAAGTGTGCATTCATGGGGCAAGTGCCGGTGAAGGTGCATGGCAAAGTTCAGAGCGGAGATTACCTCCTTGCCAGTGGACTCCACGATGGCAGCGCTGTCGCCGTTTCGCCTTTGCGCATGGTGGTTAGTGACATGGATCGCCTCATCGGAGTTGCTTGGGAAGACGGGACACACCCGTACCAAAACATGGTCAATTGTGCTTTGGGCATGCCAAATGCGGGGTCGCGTTTGTTCGCAGAATTGGGGAAGCGTGCCGATGCGCAGCATGACCGGACCGATGCACTCAAGAGCATGTTGTTGTCGGTGGTCAATCCGCAAGAGGAGTTGGACATCGACGGCGTCTTCGCCAACGGTGGCCTGCCCACTCCCATCTTGTACGAAGCGCAAGAAATCACCTGGTCCAAAGCGGGTTTTGACGACGTGGTGATCCACGAATTCACCCCCGAGGCCATTGATATTGCGCTGGACGAGGCGGTCAAGTCCATGGCCAAACTCGACTTCCCTGTGGCGGATGTAGAGCTTTGGGAAGGCATCACGAACGGCGACCCGGTCATCCGAAGAACCATTTCCAACATCGTAAGCCAGCGCGTCAACGACCACAACAAAATGGCCATGCAGGCGATGCTGGAATTCGAGAACAAGGACGCGACCAAGATTCGCTACGTTGAACGCCCTGCTCCAGAGTGGGACGCCGACAAAGTGAGTCCGGATCGGGAAAAGCGCGGAAAGAAGTGGCACTTCAAACAATGGGGCGGAAGCCGCAACGGTTCGAAGTCACGCATGGAACCGTGAGGATGATGTAACCTTCCGCCTGATTGTGCGTTGAAGCAGGCATGCCTGCACAACAGCGCATCAAGCTGGTATTTTACGCCATCCAATGGGTGCTCTTCGCGGAGTTTGACCCGTTATTCATGGGTGACATCGTTGTCCAGGTCCACGAAACTGATTCATCGTCAATGGGATGTGGTTGACGTCGTCAAGTTCGATTCCTTGGATTTTTGCCCCCCATTTCGGCCCCCATGCCTTTTTAAACCCCTGAAACCATTGGATTCATTGACATGTTGTTGGCCCCCTACGGGCTACTTTCAAGATCCTCACATCTTTAATAGCTGCGGGGATTTTTGCTTTGTAACCCGGACTGGATTTGAGTTTCACCTGTAAGCGTGAAGGACAAAATTCCAACCAGCTTTACTTTTAGCGCATGAATAAACGAGAAACGAGCAGCAACATGAAGCCGTGCGCATACCTCCTAATGGCTTTCATACTGGGTGTGCCTCAATTAACAGAAGCACAAATAACATGTGTTCCGTGTGATATGTTGGGCATGTCGATGAATGTAGGTTCCCAAGAAACCTCGATCAATATTTACCATTCNGGTCAGTATATGACTCATCCTCAGGAACACAATGTNNTTGTTTGGGAGTTCANTGACCAGCAAGGAAATACATTGCACCAAGAAACCATAGTGGATGATGCGTTTTGCAGTTTTGAACACAGCTGGTCCCTTGCGGATACAATGAATGTCACTGTCACTTTAGTAAATGAAGAGGCGAATTTGGATAACTGGTACATTTCTGAAGGTTTGCCGCCTACCGGCAATTCAATCAATTGTTTATTTGAAGACCAGATATATTGGGAAACAGGTGAGCCTACTCCATGGGGGAGCTGGACATTCATTCATAACAATCCCGGTGTTGATCTCAATACTTCAACAGGCATTGGCAGTCTAGTCGTGGATCAAAAGAAATTAATCAAAATACTTGATGCTCTCGGCAGAGAAGTAGATCGCGCTACCAATCAAATCCTCTTCTACACCTATGATGATGGTTCAGTCGAGAAGCGATTCATTGTTGAGTAAGTTTTTTCGAAAAAAGCGGTTCGGTTGACGATTATAAATTGTGAACGGATTGTGGAGTGTTCGTGTATTGAGGAGGTTGCGATTCGGAGAGATATTCACGCTAAATTGTGATGAACAACTCAATGGATGCCAGTTTTTAGCAAACAGGACAGGTTAGATTGGCGGCCATAAACACTTAATTTTTTCTTCATGAATCCTTTAATTATCGTAGCTGCCATTCCAACGGCATTGGCGTTGTTCGGTGTGATCCGTCGAAATCGCATGTTGTTCTTGTTGGGATATTTCATCTATGCGTTGATTGTGATCCCCAATGAGTTGATGACCTTTATGGCCAATGGCGAGATGGCTCATCTGGGCTATGCCTTTTTATGGACTCTTCAGGCCATTTTGGCTTTCCCAAACCGTTTGAATTTTGACGGGACCAAAGTTTTTAAATCCTTCGGAATAAAGTGTTTCTATCCTTGAGTGCCGTCAATGTTTTTGGGGTCCTCTTGATCCAAGGGATGCCAGCAAGTTTGGAGTTGACAGAGACCACGAAGATCATCGTGGAAATCTATCACGGTATTTTAGCTCTGTTGCCATTGGTCGGAGTCTTCTTGATGACAACGGATCGTATTCCGGTCGGTTCGAACGATTGATTGCAGAACTACTCGATAATGGCAGCGATTCAGTTGCCCTGAAATCCTCGCATCTTCGACCGATGCGGGGATTTTGCGTTGTAACCTTTGCTTGGGATGTGAACGGCAAACTCAACCGGTTATTCTAAAAAACCGAATCGGTTTCCTCCGTGCAATGCAAAACAAACGCGACGATCGATCCGTCCGCTGCATCAAGTCCGAGGAATTTCATTGCCCTATCTTGTTCCAAATTCCAGTCAGCATGCAATACACGGTCCATTTCTTAGCCTTGACGCTTGGGCTCCTGGCAGCAACAACCGGGATGGCGCAATTGGACGTGGTCCATTGGGTCCCGCCATTGCACAGCCGGGACAACGGACAAATCAACGATCACTACCTCTACCT
>JGI20154J14316_10002322_pt1 | contig 16159 bp, 18 predicted proteins | sample COG_04_FD_14316 | JGI IMG/M metagenome (IMG submission 14316) | reverse complement strand
GCTGTACTTATGGAGAAGGATATTTTCAACTTTACAGCAACGAAGACACGCTAATACACAACACTATTTTTGAATATACTTTTCAAGAACATTTCCATATAGGGGAACTCGTTAACACAGAAGTAGGACTTTTTGACACGAATAAAATCAATCAAATTGTAAAGACTCGATTGTACTTCAATACAATAGGGCAAAGAATTAATTACCCAATAGAAAATGGGGTTTTTATAGAAAAAATAATTTATGAAAACGGAAATGTAAAAATGAACAAGCTCTTAATTAAGAATTAAGTTCATTTATTTTATCTAAAATCCAATTCAACTGCTCTTCTTTGTTCAACAAACTATTGTCTAAAACCAAAGCGTCATCCACTTTTAGCAGGGGAGCCACAGCTCTATTAGAATCAATATAGTCTCGTTCTAACAAGTTCTTTTTAACCTGCTCAAAATTGACGTTTTCACCATTATTAAGCAACTCTGCCAAACGCCTTTCTACTCGAACTTTTTCAGAGGCTGTCATAAACAACTTTAATTCTGCTTCGGGAAACACCACAGAGCCAATATCTCTTCCGTCCATTACAACACCTTTTTCTTTACCCATAAATTGTTGTTGAGCAACTAAAAGACTTCGTACTTGAGAAATCGTACTTACCTTGCTTACATAAGAAGAAACCTGCATTCCTCTAATTTCTTTTTCAACTGAAACTTGATTCAAACAGGCTTCAGAAAAACCAGAAGTATTTAACTGAAAAGAAACCTCAATTTCATCTAATCTTGACACCAACTCAGCTACATCGACCTCACCATTAACTATCATTCCATTTTGAAGTGCAAATAAAGTAACGACTCTATACATTGCTCCAGTATCAATGTATTTATATGAAATCAAATTGGCAAGTGATTTTGCAAGTGTGCTTTTCCCTGTAGAAGAATAGCCATCTATGGCAATAATGATTTTTTTCATTTTCGGCTAAATTCGGCTAAATTAGTTGTGATAGAGAATGTATGCATAGGACCAGTGGCGTGAAGTGAAGCTCTAGAGTAATTAAAATGAAACTTTAAAACTTTCATCGTAAAACCCCAAGACATACCAACGTTGTGTTTAAACAATTCTAAAGCCAACTCTTGGCGTCTTTTAAAATTATACCCAAAACGTAAATTAAAGTTTGTACTGAACAAAAACTCCATCCCTAAATGGAGATGCGAAACAAGATTATCTCGAAAAGAATAAGAACTAACAACAGATTCACCGTTAAGATTATTTGATTCTAAATCTTCGTAAGACATGTCCCAATTTTCTAAATGAGCCCAAGTAATAGACCAGCGCAAGGGAGCATGTTCGAGCTTAGTTGACACACCAAACAAGAGCTCAAATGGCATAGGCTCTCGTGCTCCAGCGTATGTTTTAATTTGAAAACCCAAATTACGCATAAGTAAAGAAGCCATCATTCTTCCATCCTTTAAAGAATAAGTAGCAGATACGTCTGTTAATAAACCATAAGAAATGTAAGAATCGAAATTAGAATAAACTCCTTTGAGTGCAGCCCCAATCAAAAGGGAAGAATCCAAATGAACAGCGGTAGATGCATAAACAGCGTATTCACCTGCATTAAAAAAACCTATCGAATTAGCATACTCATCTGTTCGAGTAAACTCGCCATAATTGTAATACTGCAGGCCTAAAGTAATATTCTCAAACTTTTTACTAGGCAAGCCATACAAAAACTTCCAAAATTTATACCTGCATAGTAATTAGTAAAATTTGCAGAAATTTGGTTGTTCATCCCCCTATGATTTAAAGAAGGAAGCTGGTGCGCTAGATTAATATCATCATCTAGGGTATTTACTAGGGCATTCCCTAGAGCAAGAACTCTAGATGAACTTGTTAAATTTAGAAACTCGTAGGTATTGTCTCCCCCAATCTGAGAAAAAGCAGAGGTCCAAAACATGAATATAAATAAAGATAAATAGCTAAACTTCATACAGCAAAAATAGTAATCTAAACCTTAACGAAGTGTCCAACTTATTAGTATTTTACAAAAAGCTTTTTAGCTTTGTTCTGGATTTAAAAAAACTAAAATGAAAAAAATACTCCTTCTATTGTTCCTTACCTTTAGCACTGGGATATACGCACAAAAAAACAGCTTAAACCTTGAGGATGCTGTACTAAAACGGTGGAGTAAATTTGGAACTGATCGAATAAGTGGCTTGCAATGGACCAAAAATAATTCACAATTCTCTTACAGTAAAGATACGCAACTGATCATTGAATCGCTTTCTGGTGAAAAAGAAATACTAGAACTTTCTGAACTAAACAGCTACTTTAGAGCAGATTCATTAAAAAGTGTACCTAGAATTACATGGCTTACTGAAAGTGAATTTAGATACAAGCTGATCAATACGTATTACAAATTTAATACGTTAACAAAAAAACATACAAGCATAGTAAAAGTTGATGAAAATGGAGCTAATGAAGAGTTTTGTGATGCCTCGGAAGCGGTCACTTACACCCTAGAAAACAACTTATATATTAATGACAGCAAAAGTAAAATTCATCAAATAACAAATGATAAGAATAAAGCCATTGTAAATGGACAAGCTGTTCACCGATATGAATTTGGCATTAGCAAAGGTACTTTCTGGTCAAAAAGCGGAAACAAACTAGCTTTTTATAGAAAAGATGAGCGAATGGTTACAGATTACCCTTTAGTAAATACAAGTGGAAGAATAGCAGAAGCTAACCTTATAAAATACCCTATGGCAGGCATGAAAAGTCATAACGTAATGGTTGGGGTATACGATCTGGCAAAAGAAAAAACAACGTTTATAAAAACGGATGGACCTAAAGATCAATATTTAACAAATATTGCATGGAGCCCAGACGATAAATACCTATACATAGCGCTACTAAACAGAGATCAAAACCATGTAAAACTAAATCAATACGATGTTGAAACTGGAGTGTTTCTAAAAACATTATTCGAAGAAAAACATAACAATTACGTTCAACCTCTTCATCCAATGCTATTTATAGAAGGAAATGATACTGAATTTTTATGGCGATCTGAGCGTGATGGTTTTGACCACATTTACCGGTACTCAATAGATGGTACGTTATTAAACCAGGTAACCAAAGGGAAATGGGTAGTTAAAGACATTGTTGGATTTAGTGGGAACCATGTTCTATTAACTGGAACAGATAACAATGGATTGGATACCAAAATTTACAAATCTGCACTCAAAAACTCAAGATCCACAATAGTATCAAATGATGAAGGTGTTCACTCGTTCAGCATAAATAATAATGGCACTTTGATGATCGACTCTTTTAATAGCCTAAAAAATCCTGGTACAATTCAAATAGTATCGAGCACTGGAAAAATAAAACAAACACTCCTAGAATCTAAAAACCCTTTCGAAAACACATCGATAGGTCAAACAGAAGTATACTCAATTAAAGCGGAAGAAGGCACAGAACTAAATTGCAGAATGATAAAGCCTTCGAACTTTGATGCTTCAAAATCATACCCAGCTTTAGTATATGTGTATAACGGACCAGGCGTTCAGCTCATTACAAACAGCAATTTAGCTGGCGCCTCATTATGGATGCATTACTTAGCAAATGAACATAATTATATTGTTTTTACGTAGACGGAAGAGGGTCTGAAAATCGTGGACGTGACTTTGAACAAGCCATGTTCAGAAATTTGGGAGCTGTAGAAATGAGAGATCAAATTACTGGAGTTGAACACCTAAAATCACTGAGTTTTGTAAATGAAAATAAAATTGCAGTTCACGGTTGGAGCTATGGAGGATTTATGACTACAAATTTATTGTGCACTTACCCTAATGTATTTACGTGCGGTGTTGCAGGAGGACCAGTTATTGATTGGGAATTTTACGAAATAATGTACACCGAACGTTTTATGGACACACCTGAAACAAACCCTGAAGGATACAAAAACACAAGTCTATTAAACAAAGCAAAAGATTTAAAAGATGATTTATTAATGATTCATGGAACGCAAGATGATGTGGTCGTTTGGCAACATTCACTTGCATTTGTTCAAGAATGCGTTAACCAAGGTGTACCGCTAGATTACTTCCCTTACCCAGGACATAAACATAACGTAAGAGGAAAAGACCGCGTTCATTTACTAACAAAAATAATAGACTACATCGTAGAGAACAATCACAGCAAATAAGACTAAATTTGGATTTAAAACCAAAACAATTTTAACATCATTTTATATATTTGACAAATAAAATTTAAAACAATGGGAAGAGCATTTGAACTAAGGAAAGGGCGCAAGATGAAACGATGGGCAGCTATGTCTAAAATATTTACACGTATTGGTAAAGACATCGTTATGGCTATTAAAGATGGTGGACCAGACCCTGAAACAAATTCTAAACTAAGAGCTGTTATTCAAAATGCGAAAACAGCCAACATGCCTAAAGAAAATATTGAACGTGCCATAAAAAAAGCATCTGACAAAGATGTATCTAACTACAAGGAAGCTGTTTTTGAAGGATATGCAGCACATGGCATTGCCGTATTAATTGAAACTGCTACAGATAACAACAACCGAACAGTAGCTAATGTTCGAAGTTATTTTAACAAATGTGACGGTGCTTTGGGAACCTCGGGCTCTGTAGAATTTATGTTTGAGCACAAATGCAACTTCATGATTGCCAACAAAGGTCAAGACTTGGAAGAATTAGAATTTGAGCTTATTGATGCGGGTGCAGAAGAAGTGTTTGAAGATGAAGGTGGTATTATGATTTACGGTGACTTCCCAAATTTTGGAAGTATACAGAGGTCTTTAGAAGAACATAATTTTGAAATTCTTAGTTCTGGTTTTGACCGCATTCCTACCACCTTAAAAAAACTAAATGAAGCGCAAGAAGCTGATGTAAATAAATTGCTTGAAAAAATTGAAGAAGATGATGACGTTCAAAATGTTTACCACAACATGCAAGAGTAATTTTGTTTTACCCATCTAAAAAAAGCCTCTGTTAAAGAGGCTTTTTTTTGATAAAAACACAAAGTAATTCTAAAAAATAGTAGGGTTATACTTTTCTGGATATTTCCCAGATTTTTCACTAAAAAAAGATTGTATAAGCGTCATATCCTTTTTAAAATCTCCACTTAAATGGACTAAAGGTCCAAAACCAACCTCTTTCTTTTTGTAATCTACAAAACCCATAACCAAAGGCACTTTAGCTCCATTAGCAATATGATAAAAGCCTGTTTTCCATTTGGGAACCCAAGAGCGTGTTCCTTCTGCAGGAACAGCTAAAATCATCTCTTCTGCATTTTTCAACTGCAACGTCATAGCCTCCACCAAACCAACATTTTTTGAACGATTTACCGGAACCCCTCCTGTAGCTCTAAAAAAAAGATTCATTGGAAAAAAGAACCAGCTCTTCTTTATGAAATACTTTAGATTTAGGCGTGCTAATTGAAAAGAAGCAAGCGCTAAAGGGAAATCCCAATTTGAGGTATGCGGAGCACAAACCAAAACAGCTTTTTTCACATCTTCAGGCATATTGCCAACTAATTTCCAACCCATTACAGCTAAAAATAGTTTACTAATTATTTTCTTCATCTCTAAAAAAATCGGGTTTAAAACCTATTAAATATACTGTATCTATAGCCCGAGTAAAAGCGGTGTACAACCAACGTAAATACTCTTCTTCAACCTTAGGCTCTGGCAGATAGCCTTGCTCAATAAAAACATTTTTCCATTGACCACCCTGCGCTTTATGACACGTAATGGCATAAGCAAATTTTACCTGCAATGCATTAAAGTAAGGATCCGCTTTTATGGCTTGAAAACGTTTGTATTTAGTACTAATATATGCATATTCTCTTTCTACAGATTTATACAATCGATTGCTATCTTCGTAACTCATTGAAGGTTTATCTACATAAATACAATCTAAAAGCAATAAGGTTTCAAATTCTGGCTCATCTGGATAATCCACTAAATTGACTTCAGCTTTTGCAAATCGAAACCCATGACGATCCTCAATAGTAGAAATTCGCTTGACCACAATTTGATCTCCATTGGCAATAAAGCCAGCTTTGGACTCATTTGGCAAACAGAAATAATTATTCTTAACAACCATAAGATGATCGCCGCCAGTAATTTCATCCTCGTACCATAAAATTCGATTCCTAATTTCCTGATTGTATACATTGGCGCGTTTATTTGAGCGCAACACGACTACTGAATCTTCTAAAGACTTACTAGAATATGCGTCGTTTAAAGCCTCTTCTAAATCATGCTTTTCAGACAAACGAATCACGTCTGGGTATAAGTCAAAAATAGGTTGGTACCTGTTTTGCTTTACATCTAACAACACTCTCAAACTTGTTGCATTAGAGAGTACTCCAGATTCGGCTGCTTGCCTCACAACTTCTTTTAGCTCTACATGATGTACTTCTTTAAAATAACGCATCTGCAATTCTTCTGGCATCAAAGCAGGGCTCATTGTTAAACCTACAGGAGGTAGTTGAGCTATATCTCCAATTAGCATTACTTTGCAATTAACGCCTTGATCAACAAAACGCATTAAATCATCTAAAAGAGCATTCCCACCAAAGGTATTATCAGTTTGGTTACCAATCATAGAGGCTTCGTCAACAATATAAATGGTATTGCTTGCCTTATTTTTTTGCAAATCGAAAGACAAAGAACCTGCTTTTACCTTTGGATAATAAATATGCTTATGAATTGTATAGGCTTTTCGTTTGGTATAAGCGCTGATAACTTTAGCAGCTCGACCTGTTGGCGCTAACAAGACTGTTTTTTTATTAAAGGAAGGAAGCGCCTTAATTATAGTCCTAATCATTGAGGTTTTTCCAGTACCGGCATAACCTTGCATAACAAATATTTGATGCGGATTTATGTCCAAACAAAAAACAGACAATGCCTTTATGAGTACCAACTGATCAATTGTAGGATCGTGCGGAAAATACTTTACCAACTGCTTTTGCAGTTCCTTATTTTGTAGTGTAGAATTCAAGTCTACAAAGATAGGCTTTAGGCACTGCGAAAAAAAATGTGATTAACGTAAAAAAATTGTAGATTTGCATCACTCACAAAAGAGTTTAGTAAATATGGAAAAAGGTATTCGCATTGGTCTCTGGGTTTTGGTAATTGTTTTAGGGTACTCCCTTTATTCAGTAATAATGAATCCGATTAGATTTTCAAAAGAAAATAACAGACGTTCTGCCGATGTTATACAACGTTTAAAAGAGGTACGTAAAGCACAAATAGCTTTTAAAGAGGTGAACAATTTTTATGCATCTAGTTTCGATGAGCTAATTCCACTTTTGGACACAGGAGTATTCACGATTGTTCAACGCAGAGATGAAGAACTAAAATTCTACAACAAAGTTTACAGAGAGTATCAATTAAAAGATACAACATACATAGATACGCTGGGATTTGCAAGCATCAAAGATTCTATTTTTGGTAGTGAATTTAACCTAGAAAAATTAAGATTTATTCCACATACTGATGGTTCAGAACTTCAATTAAGAGCCAATAAAATAAAATCTGGAAGTTTAACGGTTCAAGTATTTGAAGCCAAAGCGACTAAAGAAGAATACCTAAAAGGGCTTGACAAAGACTTGATAAAAAATACAGCAAAAGACCTTCAAGTAGGTTCAATGACCTCAGCAAAAATCAATGGTAATTGGGAGTAACATAAAAGCTACACTAAGTCATATCGACCCACATTTGACGCTGAACGATTCAGCTTCTTTTCATTTATCCATCCAAGTAAGCTTGGATGGTTTTTCTTTTGCACTGTTAAATGTAAAAGATCAAAAATACGCCGCAATTCAATTTTACGACATTCAAGAGTGCCATAACTTCAGCGAATTAGGGGAAAAAATAGAACAAATCATTGCCCAACAAGAATTATTACAACAACACTACTCAACAGTCACTATTTGCATTTGCAATTCAATAAACACGCTTACCCCAAAAGATCTTTACAAAAAAAAATACGGAAAGGAACTTCTAGGATTCAATCAAATTCTTCTTCAGAATGAAGACGAAAGTAGCGATTGGCTTAAATCAATCGAATGCTTCAACTCTTATGTCATACCAAAAGAACTTCAAAGGTGTTTCGATAAATACTACCCAAATCACTCATGGAAGCATCAAAGCACTGTTTTTATAGAAAGTGTTATGCAACACTATAAATTAAATGAAGAAACTACAATTTACATTTCAGTTCAAAACGCCTATTTTCAACTTATTGTTTTAGAAGGTCGTAAATTAAAATTCTTTAATGGATACGATTATCGCTCAGGAGAAGACATCATCTATTACATTCTTTTTGCTTGCGAACAATTGAACTTAAATCCAGATCAAATTCCAATTGTTATAGCAGGAGAAATAGAAATGAACTCAGAAGCATATAAGTTTATTCACCGTTACATCCGAAATATCTCATTTACAAATCGAAACCCCAATTACATCTACAGCTTTGTATTTGATAAAATCCCAAGTCATTATTTTTACCAACTTCTAAATTTACACCTATGCGCATCGTAAGTGGAACGCATAAAAGCAAGCGTATATATGCACCGAAAAACTTACCCGTAAGACCAACCACAGACATGGCAAAGGAAAGTTTATTCAACATTTTAAACAACGACTATTATTTTGATGAAATACGTGTTTTAGATCTGTTTAGTGGAACAGGCAATATATCTTACGAATTTGCATCAAGAGGTACCCAACAAATCCTAAGTGTAGACCAAAACTTAAATTGCATTCGATTTATACAAAAAACAGCAGAAGAACTTGGCTTTAAAGCCATCACAACACTTAAAGCTGATGTTTTTGAATTTGTTACCAAACACAAACAAGAATATGATGTTATTTTTGCTGATGCTCCCTATGACATTGAAGGATTAGAAAGCGTAATTGAAAACATATTTAAGCATGACTTACTCGCTAATAATGGGGTTTTAATTCTAGAACACCCTAAAGAACAGGACTTCTCCGAACTGCCTAACTACAAAAATAAAAGAAGGTATGGGAATGTTAATTTTAGTTTTTTTGAGAGGAACGAAGAGGTAGAAAATTAAAATTTTAAACTGAATTCAATTTGATATGGCAAGAATAGCATTTTTCCCGGGTTCATTTGACCCAATCACAAAGGGCCATGAAGACATCGTAAAAAGAGCCATCCCTCTGTTTGATGAAATTATAGTGGCTTTGGGCACGAACACTTCCAAGAACTCCATGTTTTCTTTAAAAACAAGATTAGAATGGGTAGAGAACACTTTTAAAAATTGCACAAATATAAAAGTTATAGCCTACAAAGGACTTACCATAAATGCATGTAAGACACATTCGGCTCAGTTTATCCTTAGAGGGATAAGAAATTCCATCGATTTTGAATACGAAAAAAGTATTGCGCTTATAAACCAAAACATGTCTCCTGATATTGAGACTATTTACCTGAACACAAATCCAGAAGTAGCAGCAATTTCATCTACAATTGTCAGAGAAATTATTAAAAACCAAGGTAAAGCTGAACCTTTTCTTGCGTCAGGAGTTCGCTTATAGAAGCATACGTATTTTCCAAATACATTTGATGTAACGCTGCATCAGCCCAAACAACCTCTGTAATCCCCTCTTCTAATTGAGGGATGAAATCCTGTTGAGCAGGACAACTCATTGAAAACCAATACGACTTTTTTAACACGTTTACATCCTTACAACTATAAGTATGATAAGTCACTCCCAAAAGAACACCTAAACGAATAGAAGTAAGTCCGCATTCCTCTTCTACCTCTCTTACGGCAGCCTGCTCAATTTGCTCACCAACCTCGACCTTTCCTTTAGGTAGATCCCATTTATCATTTCTTCGAATCCACAAAACTTGTTTTTTGGAATTTGTCATAACACCACCAGCTGCTTCAATGAGCTTGTATCGAGCACAAAAGTCATCCCACATCGAATGTAAACAAGAACCAACCAAAAGCAACTCTTTACATGAATCTGTTTGAAGTTTAAACAGTGCTATATCAATGGAGCTCGAGTCAGTGTAAGCATGAACTTCAACATTTTCAAACCCATTTAAAATTTCTTTAGAACCACTTAGGATTAAAGTATTATCGTTTATAAAAATTATATACATTTGCAGCATGATTTTAGACAAGGATACAGCGAAGAAAACCGCCGGATTTCTATTGCAAATAAAAGCAATAAAATTACAACCAAGCAAACCTTTTACTTGGGCTTCTGGATGGAACTCTCCAATATATTGCGACAACCGAATTTCACTCTCTCACCATGCTACCCGAACCTATATTCGAGAGCAATTAGCAAATGCAGTGACAGAACAATTTGGCAAACCTGATGTTATAGCTGGAGTGGCTACTGGAGCTATTGCTCATGGAATATTAGTTGCTCAAGAACTAGGCCTCCCATTTGTCTATGTTCGGCCCGAACCAAAAAAACACGGTCGTAAAAATCAGATTGAAGGCTATATTGAAAGTGGCCAGAAAGTAGTTGTTATTGAAGATTTAATTAGTACGGGTGGATCCTCTTTAAAAGCAGTTAAAGCCCTAGAAGATATTGGATGTACTGTAAGCGGAATGGCTGCAATATTTACATATGGTTTCGATCTTGCAGATAAGAACTTTAAAGAAGCCAATTGCGAACTTGTTACTTTAAGCGATTACGCAAGTTTAGTAGATCAGGCAACAGACACTGGTTACATATCTGATAAGGAAATTAAGGCACTGAAAAAATGGCGTGAGGCTCCAGATAACTGGAAAGGAGTGTGATATTTTACGCTAAGCTAAGCTGATTCTTTTGCGAACAAAACACCTGCAAGGTATTCTGCATCCTCAGAAACGCCTCCCAACGTTGCAGAACCACGGGTAAACATCCAAGGTAAACCAATAAAATAAACACCCTCTACATTACTTACTCCTTTGTAATTTTTTGGGTAACCGTCTTTCTCAAATTCTAAACCTTCTATCCACTTAAAATTTGGCTTGTAACCTGTAGCCCAAATAATATTTTTTATAGACGAAACTTTAGCCTTATCAAAAAACAAATCCTTTCCTAAAGCATTTTTTGTTCTACCTACCGGAATTACATTTTCTCTACCAAGTATCTCATCTACATCCGTACCAATAACAGGCTGGGGAATAGATTTTAACAACTTCCCTATTCTACTAAATTTATTAAATTTAAGAAACCCAATTTTTGTAAACCACCACCACAAGGACTTCCCCATAAAACTTTGAGGAAGTGACTTTACATTTGTTTTTCCTGAAAAATATACGACTCGAGAGTCGTCTTTAGACACTTCGTCTAAAATCTGATAACCAGAATCTCCAGCTCCAACAACTAATGTATCACCATCATTTAACTGACTTAATGACTTGTAATAATTACTATGCACCTGTAAAGTATCTTCGGTTATTTTGGTGTGGAATGCTGGCGTATATGGAATATGAAAAGGGCCAGTAGCAATTATAACATTCTTAGTTTCTATTTGGCCATTTTTATGTTTTAGAGAGAAACAACCATTGCTATTTCTGGTAACAGATGTAATCAAAGTGTTAAATTGAATTGGAATATTATAATGCGCAACATAAGACTCAAAATAGTGTGCAACGTCTTTTTTGTTAGGATAATAACCAGTAGGCGCATCAAATTCAAGACCAGGAAGATGGTTGTATTCTGTTGGAGTAAACAACTTTAATGAGTCCCAACGATTTAGCCAAGACGCACCAATCCTGTCACTCCCATCTACAATTAAAAAGTCTTTCTTAGATCGATTTAAATGGTATGCCATAGACAAACCGGATTGTGCTGCTCCAATTATAACATATTCCAACATTTCAGGTCTTTTGGTTAAAATTAGAATGCAATTAAGAAATGCAAATTTACAAAAAACAAACAAGAATAAAGAAGGGTCTTAAAATCAAACAAAAATAGCCACTAATAAATACTGTTCTAATCTCAAAACAACAAGGCTAATTAATCATAATTTGATCATTTAATGAAAGTTGTTTTAACAAATAAATACGAAGAAAAAACAGCATCTAAAAACTATTAAAAAAAGATATTTCATCAACATTAGAAACGAAATAAACTTGAGTTGTTTGAATAGGGGGATTGCACTTATTTTAGATACATTTTTGTACCTTGGTAAGCGAGTAGAAATTCGTGTTTATTTAACACGATAGAAACAACAGAAACCTGATTTACAAAAAACAACGAAAATGAGAAACTATATTATAATTGGTGGATCTTCAGGAATTGGTGAAGGAATCGTCAATTTACTTGAGCAAGAAGAAGCTACTGTTTTAGCTACCTACAATAACAACGAAAAACAGGACAGGAATAAGATTAGATATCTACAATTTGACGCACTTAATGACACCTTAAATCTTGATGATTTACCAGATGAAATTCATGGCTTAGCTTATTGCCCTGGAACAATTAATTTAAAACCATTTCATCGATTTACAGACGAAGACTTCATAGAGGACTTTAAAATTCAAGTACTTGGCGCAACCAAAATAATAAAACAATTGCTACCAAAACTTAAAAAAAGCAAAGAGGCCTCCATAGTCTTATTCTCAACTGTGGCAGTTCAATTTGGCTTCAACTTCCATTCTCAAGTTTCAATCTCTAAAGGAGCCATAGAGGGGCTTACAAGATCTTTAGCATCAGAGTTGTCACCAAACATTAGAGTAAATGCAATTGCACCAGCTTTAACCAATACAAGTTTAGCTGGGAAACTGTTAAACACGCCAGAAAAATTGAGTTTTCACGCTGAAAAAAATCCATTAAAAAAAGTTGGAGAAGCTAAAGATGTCGCGCAAGCTGCTGTCTTTTTACTGTCCGAAAAAGCATCTTGGATAACCGGTCAAATACTTCACGTAGATGGTGGATTTTCTAATATAAAACAATAAGTATCGTTTTAACAGCTCGTTTATTACATGAAAATACTACTCACAGGTGCCACAGGATACATTGGCAAAAGAATACTCCCCTTACTTGTAAGTAAAGGGCATCATGTTGTTTGTTGTGTAAGAGATAAAACTAGATTTAATCCTCCTGAATCTTTAAAGGCAAACATCTCTATTCTCGAAGTGGATTTACTAGATACAGTATCACTCTTAAAAATCCCAAACGATATTGACATTGCCTATTACCTAGTTCACTCTATGTCAACATCAGAAAACTATAAAACGTTAGAGGAAAGCTCAGCTAACAACTTTAGAGAACGGCTATCTGCTACGAATGTCAAACAAGTCATTTATTTAAGTGGTATAGTAAATGAAAAGAACTTATCTAAACATTTACAATCAAGAAAAACGGTTGAAGATGAGCTTGCAAGAGGAAGCTACAATCTAACCACTTTTAGAGCAGGAATAATAGTAGGGTCAGGAAGCGCATCATTTGAAATAATGAGAGACCTTGTGGAAAAACTCCCCGTTATGATTACGCCAAAATGGCTCTTAACAAAATGCCAACCTATAGGAATCGCTGATGTTCAACGATTTTTAATTGAGTGTATTGGGGAAAAAGAAACATACAATCGCAATTTTGACATTGGCTCAGCTAAAGTTTTATCCTACAAAGAGATGCTTTTAGAGTTTGCCAATGTTAGGAATTTAAACCGTAAAATATGGACAGTACCAGTAATGACTCCTAAACTGTCCTCTTATTGGCTCTATTTTGTAACCTCTACATCCTACAAACTAGCTAAATCTTTAGTCGAGAGCATGAAAGTTGAAGTTACTTGCCGAGACAACGAAATCAATAAGATTTTGAATATTGAACCAATCTCCTACAGAGAAGCGCTAAAAAAAGCATTTGAAAATATAAAGAGCAATGAAATTGCATCTAGTTGGAAAGACTCGTACTCAAGTAGTGAAACAACTATTAATATTTCAGAATTTATTTCAGTTCCAGAATTTGGATGCTTTAAGGACCGTAGAATAAAAAATGTGAAAAACTTTGACCAATCAATTGAAAAAATCTGGCGTATTGGAGGAGAGACGGGATGGTACCATGGAAACTGGCTTTGGAGAATGAGAGGTGTTTTAGACAAACTGTTTGGTGGTGTTGGACTAAGAAGAGGCCGAACAAATAGAACCACACTTTCAGCTGGAGACTCGTTAGACTTTTGGCGCGTACTATACGCTAACAAAACAGAGGGTAGATTGCTATTATTTGCCGAAATGAAACTTCCCGGAGAAGCTTGGCTTGAATTTAAAATTAAAGACAAAAAATTAATCCAAACAGCTACATTTAGACCTTTAGGTCTAGCCGGAAGACTCTACTGGCTATCTGTATACCCTCTTCATGGGTATATTTTTAACGGGCTACTAAAAGAATTGAGTAGAAGCTACGAGAACTAGAAAATGAAGAAAATTGTATTAATAACAGGCGCAAATGGCATGCTTGCTAAGCATTTAGCAAAGACACTAGAAAAGGACTACTCTATAAGATATTTAACACGAAATGAAAGTGAAAAAGACAAGTTCAAATGGGATATAAAAAAGAAATACATTGACCCAAGAGCACTGAAAGATGTGGATACAATTATACACCTCGCTGGAGCTTCTATTGCAACAAAAAGGTGGCGTAAAAAAAGAAAGAAAGAAATTGCTGCGAGCCGAATTGACAGTGCCTATTTAATATTGAAAGAATTAAACAAACAGAACATCGTTATCAATAAATTCATTTGCGCATCTGCTATTGGATTTTATGGAGCTAAAAATTCTGAGCTAATATATGATGAAGAGACTCCAAATGGAACGGATTTTCTTAGCACCGTTTGTCACAATTGGGAAGGCGCAGCTAAAGCGTTTAAAGTAAGTAAAGTGGCTAAAGAAATAGCGATAGTTAGAATAGGCATTATACTCGACAAAAATGAAGGAGCACTGCAAAAAATAGCATTACCCATCAAATACGGAGTTGGAGCTGGAATTGGATCTGGAAAACAATTTATGCCATGGATTCACATAAAAGACCTTAGTAATCTTTTTAAATTCTTGGTTTACAAGCAAAATGTAACTGGTGTGTTTAATGCCGTAGCTCCTGACCATATAACAAATATAGCGCTAACAAAGTTAATTGCTAAACACTTAAATAGACCTGTATTTTTACCAAACATCCCAAAAATTGTAATGCAAACCCTTTTTGGAGAAATGAGTGCCATACTTTTGTATGGCGCTAGAATATCAGCTCAAAAAATTACAGATGAAGGCTTTCAATTTGAGTTTGAAAACACTGAAAGTGCCATTAAAGATCTCATCTAAAAAAAACAATTAAAAAGGTAAGAATTGTTTATATAATAGAAAAACTACGATTAGATAGGCATCAACTACTAGGCAATAAATTGCAACTCTTTAATTTCAAAGTCTCTCTTACTACCATCAGAAAACTTAAGCAATAACCTACCATTTCTTAAAACACCAATAATAGAAGCATTGAATTGTAAAGCGTCCGTTTGAAATGTATGAATTTCATTAAACCAATACATGTGTTCTAAATAGGATTTAAGTAAACTAGGATACATATTAGCTCTCAACTGAAGATAACGCGCCTCGATTGTTTCACAAAGTCGATCTAATAAATTTTGAACTGGAAAATTGACACCAATAATCTGCTTAAGTGAAGTAGCTTTAGGTAGCTTGAAAAATTCCGTTTGATTTACATTTAAACCTATTCCAACAACAGAATGCTCACAAGATGATTTGTGAAATTGATTCTCAATTAAAATACCAGCAACTTTTTTATTCTCAAAATAAATATCATTGGGCCACTTAATTTTAAAACCAGGCCTAAGCTCATTTAAACAATCGTGAATAGCCAAAGCAATACAGATACTTATATCGTAGGTATTGGATATAGGCAAAAAAATAGGCTTAAGTAAAATGCTAAAAGTTAAAGAAGAAGAAGGCTCAGAAGACCAAATTGCACCAAATTGACCTTTACCTTCAGTCTGATGGTCAGCTAAAACTAGGGTTCCTTCTGGTAACTTATGCGCAACCAAAGACTCCATCAACCATGTATTAGTCGAGGGTAACTCCTGAAAACTGTAATATTTTTTACCAATAAAAAGTGTCTCCATAATCTGCGAAT
>JGI20154J14316_10002317_pt1 | contig 16184 bp, 13 predicted proteins | sample COG_04_FD_14316 | JGI IMG/M metagenome (IMG submission 14316) | reverse complement strand
TTAGTAGATGAGATGGTGGAGGCTTATCCCTCCCCAGGTGAGATCAACCGCAAAATTGCCGATCCCGCCGCCGCTATACAGCGCGTGCGTGAGCATTATGAAGACAGTGCATTGTTGGTCGATGAGACAGACGGTATTTCAATGGAATTTGCTCAGTGGCGTTTCAATCTGCGCATGAGTAATACAGAGCCGGTAGTGAGGCTTAACCTAGAAACCTGTGGCGACAGAGATCTGTTGGCCAAATGTCAGCAGGAATTACTAACGCTACTCGATTAAGTTGCTTTTTAGTAGGTCAATACAACCTCACAGGATAATAGCTATGGAAAGCTGGTTTTTACTCCAGACAAAATCAAAGCAGGAAAACAGGGCAGTAGAGAATCTTGAACGCCAAGGTGTCGATTCATTCTGTCCGATGATTCGGGTGGAAAAACTTTCTCGAGGCTCGCGGGTGGTCAAGCAGGAAGCGCTATTTCCTGGCTACTTATTCGTCCATTTTGACCAGGAGTCGGTCTCCTCTACCACTGTTCGCTCGACGCGAGGTGTTAGCCATTTCGTCACCAGTGCCGGTGCGCCAGTCAAGGTGCCTGAGTCGCTTATAAACCAGTTAATGCTGCGCAGCGATTCGGGCAGTGAGCAAACGGTATCTAGCCTTCCTAGTAAGGGTGAAAGGGTACAGATCATTGATGGGCCCTTTCGCGGCCTTAATGCTGTATTTTCTCAGCCAGATGGCGATCGGCGAGCTATAGTATTAATCAATCTATTGAATCAACAGGTGTCGGCGTCATTGCCATTTGCCAGTTTGGTGACTGACGAGGGAAGCGACGCCTAGGTATTGGTAATTTTAGTATTAATAATTTAGATGTGGTGATTTAGAGTAAGTGATATAGATTGAGTTCTTAAACACTCAAGTTTGAGCTAAAACCGGTGCCAGAGAGCAATACCGCACCGCTAGACAGACCGAATGGAAGCAGGACAACATAACAGGGAATTGTTTTTATGAAGACTCGCCAAAGCTTTTTTTTGCGCTACCTTAATATCGTAAGTACCTTAAGCATTGCGAGTATCGCGCTGATATTGTTTTGCACCTCAGGGCAAGCGCAGCAGATATCTCTTGAGGCCGCTAGCGAGGGCCTGCAAGAGGCGCAGGAGCTTTGCGCCAGTATTGGCGAGCAGGAAAAGAGGCTGGCTAAAACAGCGGGTTATGACCTCGACACGCTTTGTGGCAGTCTTGAGCGTATCGAATTTTCCGGCACTGGAAAGACACAAGAACCTCTGGTTACACCGCGCCAAGCGCAGCAAGCTGCAACAACCATAGACGCCGCTGAACAGACTCAATCCGTCACAGACACCAAGCGTCAGTACCCGGAAGATATTGGCGCATTGCAGCCATTTGGCTATGACCTCTTTGCTGGCGAGCCCAGTGATTTTGAGCAAGCATCACGTATTCCGATTTCGCCCGACTACCTGCTTGGCCCTGGAGACACCATAGAAATAGGCTTCTATGGCAAGCTCAATGATTCCTTCAGTCTAGAGATTAACCGCGACGGTTCAATCGATTTTCCGCATTTAGGGCCGGTTAATCTTGCTGGAATGACCTTTAGTGATGCCAAGCAATTACTCCAGCAGCGTATCAGCAATGAGATGATCGGCGTCGAGGCGGGCATCAGTTTGGGTGAGCTGCGCTCAATACAGGTATTTATGCTTGGCGAGGCGTATAAACCTGGCACCTACACTATTTCTGCACTTTCAACTATTACCAACGCACTGTTCTTATCGGGTGGCCTCAGCGATATTGCCTCGCTGCGCAATCTGCAGTTAAAGCGCGGTGGCAAGCTTATTTCGACTCTCGATCTCTATGATCTGTTGCTGAGCGGCGATACCTCCAAAGATGCTCAGCTGCAATCCGGGGATGCCATATATATTCCCACGGTGAAACAAACTGCTTCAGTGGATGGTGCCGTGCGCCGACCAGCAATTTATGAGTTAAAGGGCAAGCTAACGGCACAGCAGCTGGTAGAACTTGCTGGTGGGCTTGAGCCCAATGCCTTTAGTCAGAGCGCACGTATTTCTCGAGTTGGCAACGGCGGATTTATGCAGGTCCTGGATCTGGATCTGACTAGCGTGAAGGGAAAAAATACACCGATCAAAAGTGGCGATCGGTTGACTATTGATACAACCGTGGAGCAGCAAGAGCTGATTGTGACGCTCTCTGGCCATGTTCACTACCCAGGTGAGTTTTTATGGCGTGATGGTTTGCGAATTTCTGATGTAGTGAAGAATATCAAAGCACTTAAGCCTGATGTGGATTTGGACTTTGCCTTGATACGGCGTGAGTTACCGCCAGTGGGAAAAATTGAATCGATCTTTGTCGACTTGGGGGCTGTACTTGCCAACCCTCAGAGTGAATTTAACATTGAGTTTTTCCCTAGGGATCAACTGATTGTTTTTTCTAATGAAAAGAATCGTGCCGCTCTGATGCAAGATTTGGCGGAAGAGTTGCGCTTGCAGGCGAGGTCAGGAGAGATGGCGCGCATTGCACGCATTAATGGCACCGTGCGCTCACCGGGGGAATATCCGCTGACCAAAGGCATGACAGTCACCCAATTGATCGCCGCAGCTGGGGGATTAAGTGAAGAGGCTTACACGCAGGTAGTTGAGCTGTCGCGCTATGACTTTAGCAATGTCGAAAAGACTGCCTCTGACCATTTCAGTATCACTCTCAGTGATGCGTTTAAAGACCCTGAAAAAGATCCGCAACTGTCGCCCTATGATTCGATTTCTGTGCGCAGTATTCCTGAATTTCGCGAAAACCTGAGCATAGAAATAAGAGGTGAGGTTAGGTTTCCCGGTGTTTACACCTTTAAGCGCGGCGAGACCTTGGCCCAGGTGATAGCCCGCGCCGGGGGTCCGACTGAGCTGGCCCATATGGACGCGGCAGTCTTTACCCGCAATGATTTGCGTGATCAAGAAGCCAAGCAGTTGGCAGGTTTGCGTCAGCGACTTCGTGCAGAGGTCGCTGCAAGTGGCTTAGAGAAGGCCAATGAGGGAAAGTCGGGGGGAGCAGATAGTTCGACTCGTATATTGGAGCAGCTTGATGCTAGCGAAGCTTTGGGACGTTTAGTTGTTAACCTCGGCGCCATACTCGATGGCTCTATGGATGATGTCAGCCTAAAAGACGGCGATCTATTGGTGATTCCAGAGTATCGCCAAGAAATTTCTGTGCTGGGAGAGGTTCAGCACTCTTCGGCCCATCTATTTAACAAGCGCTTGGATATTACCGATTATATTGAACTTAGCGGCGGTATAAATCGTCATGGGGATAAAAAACGCATCTATGTGGTGAAAGCCGATGGTTCTGTAGTAGTGCCGCGACGCTCAGGATGGTTTCGGCATCGCCGAGCCAATATTGAGCCGGGAGATACGATTATTGTACCCCTGGATGTAGATCGCCGTCGTGCTCTGACCGTATGGGGCGAAGCCAGTGCAGTAATCTATCAATTGGCGCTGGGTGCAGCTGCGATTAATAGCTTTTAAGCTAGTTAGTTAAAAGGACGCGTGTAAAAAGGAAATGCACAAGAAAGCTAGATAAAAGGACTTAATATATGTTGATCATTGATCGATCAGGCGATGTAAGCACAGGCGGTTTTGGTAACAGCTGTAATAAAGTAGTGGTTTTAGTCTTGCTGCTGAGCTTTTTTAGTCTCTGTGCCAATGCAGAGCCTTGGCTCGATACAGGCAACGCACCGTTGCGGGCGGATATTGAGCGGCTGTCCAGAGCAGGAGTCATTCAAGTACCAATCAATACCTGGCCATTGATGTGGTCAGCTATTCTCAACGATCTGGAGCATCGCGAGAGTGCAGCAAAGGCGCTGAGCCGAGAGCTGCAAAATAGCCTTGCCCGAGTGCTAAGGGCTGGCCAGCGTGCCACAAGAGTTAATCATCCACATCAGTCTCTGGCACTTTCAGTGGCAAACCAATCACAGCTGTTGCGGCAGTTTGGTGACAGTAGTCGCGATGAAGCTCAAATAACCTTAAGTCGCAGTGGAATGACCGAGCATCTTGCTTACAACTTGGAAATCAGCAGAACCGCGAATCCCTGGGATGATGAGCAAACCCACTATGACAACAGTTACTTTGGTGTAGTTTGGGGCAACTGGATTGCCATAATCGGCAACAGCGAAAAATGGTGGGGGCCGGGCTGGAACAGCAATTTAATTCTCAGTAATAATGCGCGGCCAACACCTGGTCTAACCCTGCAGCGCAATTATTCCGAGCCTTCCCAGTGGCCTGTCTTAAAACATCTGGGACCCTGGACGACCAATCTGTTTATCTCCAAGCTTGATGACAAACGCCATATAAATAACGCCAAGTTAGTGGGTATGAGTGTTGGCTTACGCCCACTGCAAAGTCTCGAAATCAATCTACGCCGCTCTGCTCAGTGGGGCGGCGAGGGGCGGCCTCAGAGTGCGAAAAGTTTCTTCGAATTAGTCACTGGTCTCGCGGACAACTGTGGGCACCCCTCATGCAAAGCAGACGAGCCGGGCAATCAGTTAGGTGGTATCGATTTTCGTTGGGATATGCCCTGGTTTAGTGCGTCGCTTTATGGCCAGAGAGTGGGTGAAGACGAGGCCGGAGGACTGCCGGCCAAAAATGCCAGTCAATTGGGTCTGCAGTTGAGCCTTCAGAGTGATTGGTTCGAAGGTATTGGTTTTATTGAGTATGACGACACCAGCACTAACTCCTCATCCCAGCGCTATAACGTGCTCTACAATCACCATATTTACCATACTGGTTATCGCTATCAGGGGCGATCAATTGGTTCAACTTGGGATAACGATTCAACTGTAACCAGCATTGGTGCTATCGGCTATTTAAACAATGGTGACAGTATCGAAGCTCGTTTTAGCAGCGGTGAGTTAAATGTCGACAGCCTCGACAGTGGCGCGCCCTCAAAGCATTCCATCACAACAGAGGGTAGTCGTTTTAATTCCCTGTCGACAAAATGGCAGCGTGCCTTTGAGTGGGGAGATCTGAAAATTGAAGCACGCTACACCGATAGACTGGTTGATGATTTTGGCCGTCAAGAAAATAAGCTGCGTTTCGCGGCATCCGTTGACTATAATTTTTAATAAACATCACGTATAAAAAGCTGGCACAAGCAGTACCGGTTAGATAAATCTATAAGCAGGATGCCAAATAATCGCAAAGGATTTGTGAATAATCTATGGATAATGTTGCAGCAAAACAGCATCTCTCGACAACCTGTTACAAGGGAATAGTCTTGGCAGGTGGTTCAGGCACAAGACTACATCCCATCACCCTGGCAGCCTCGAAGCAGCTATTGCCAGTCTATGACAAGCCGATGATTTATTATCCACTGTCGGTCTTAATGCTGGCAGGCATTCGCGATATTCTGATTATTTCTACGCCAAACGATCTTCCCGGCTTTCAGCGCATGCTTGGAGATGGCAGCCAATTTGGCATTACTCTCAGCTATGCAGAGCAGCCTTCTCCAGACGGTCTAGCCCAGGCATTTCTTATCGGTGAAGAGTTTATTGGTGATGACAATGTGGCTCTGGTACTGGGTGACAATATTTTTTACGGTCAACACTTTAGTGAAAAGCTGGCCGCTGCCGCCAGCCAACAGCAGGGCGCCACTGTCTTTGCCTACCATGTCAATGATCCAGAGCGCTTCGGTGTTGTGGAGTTCGATACTAATGGGTTGGCAGTCAGTATCGAAGAAAAACCCTCCATTCCAAAATCCAGATACGCAGTGACTGGGCTCTATTTTTACGACAATGATGTGATCGATATAGCCAAAACCATCCGGCCATCAGCTCGTGGTGAGCTTGAGATTACCGGGATTAATAATGCCTATTTGCAGCGTGGCGACCTAAACGTGAGTCAGCTTGGGCGCGGCTTTGCCTGGCTCGACACCGGCACCCATGACTCATTGCTCGAAGCCGGCCAGTTTGTCCAGACCATTGAACATCGCCAGGGATTAAAGGTCGCCTGCCTTGAAGAAATTGCCTTTGGCAATGGCTGGATCTGTGCAGAGCGCTTACAAAGGCAAGCCGAGGCGCTGCAGAAAACCGGTTATGGACAATACCTTCAGCGAGTTCTCGAGGGATATAGATGAACATTATAAATACGCAGATTAACGGCGCGGTGATCATTGAGCCTGCGGTGTTTGGTGATTCACGGGGGTTCTTTCTCGAAACCTACCAGACGCAGCGATACTTGGATCAAGCTGGAATCGAGGGGCCTTTTGTGCAGGATAATCACTCTAGATCCACCAAGGGAGTCTTGCGAGGCTTACACTTTCAAAAAACCAAACCGCAAGGCAAGTTAGTGCGTGTGGTGCGGGGAGAGGTTTTTGATGTGGCTGTTGACCTGCGCAGAGACTCCCCGACTTTTGGCAATTGGGCTGGCGTTTGGCTATCAGAGGACAATCACCGCCAACTGTGGCTACCACCGGGGCTGGCCCATGGATTTGTGGTTACTTCGGAGAGCGCCGACTTTGAATATAAGTGCACAGACTACTATGATCCAAGGGATGAAGGCTGCTTGATCTGGAATGATCCAGATATCGGCATCGAGTGGCCCCTCGCGAATCCGTTGTTATCGGCCAAAGATAAGGTGGGGCTGCGTTTTAAGGAGTTGGACGTTTGAAACTATTAATTTCTGGCGCCGCAGGGCAGTTGGGACAAGCCTTTGTCCAAGAGCTTGAACGCCAACCCGATATTGTCTTTGTCGCCTGCAGTCGCAGCGAACTCGATATCACAGACATGGATAATGTCCGGCGGCTAATCACCCAAGAGCAGCCGGATTTTGTGATTAATACCGCCGCCTATACTCAGGTTGATCTTGCCGAAACTGAAACTGAAGCATCCTATCGAATTAATCAACAGGGTCCGGCTAATCTTGCGCAAGTGTGTCAGGATCTCGATATCCCATTAATTCACTTTTCCACAGATTGCGTATTTGATGGTCACAAGCAGGGCCCATGGACAGAAGATGATCCAACGGCCCCCCTAAGTGTTTATGGCGCCAGCAAATTAGCCGGCGAACAGGCGGTACAGCAACACTGCAACAAACACCTAATCTTTCGTGTCAGCTGGGTTTTCTCGGAGTTTGGGCACAATTTTGTCAGGACCATGTTGCAGCTTGGCTCAAGCCGAGAGCAGCTGCATGTGGTTAATGATCAATTTGGCAAGCCAACTTGCGCAAGAGAAATAGCCAGAGTAGTGCTGAATATTTTACCCAAGCTCCACAATCAATGGGGTGTCTATCATCTCGCCCAGCCTGAGGTGATTAGCTGGCATGGTTTCGCCCAGGCGGTGTTTAACACGGCTAAAAACCATCAAATGGCCACCAAATTGGTCGTCGAGGAAGTGCTACCCATTCCCACCAGCGGCTATCCAACCCCCGCCGAGCGGCCAGCCAATTCGGCGCTGGATACAACAAAACTTCAGCAGACTTTTGCTGTGGGCATATCCGACTGGCAACAATCCCTTAGCCAGACTCTTTCGGCACTTGAGCTTCAAGCATCAAAATTAAAAATAGAGCAAAGCCATAAGCACTCAACAGAACACACTAGAGAGTACTCCAGAGAGCACACTAGAGAGCACACTGGGAAAGAGCCCAGTGAATAAATATAAACCAAAAAATATTCTAGTGACCGGCGGTGCAGGTTTTATTGGCTGTAACTATGTGCGCTATATGCTCGCCAATGACAAAGGCATTGAAATCATTAATCTGGATAAGCTCACCTATGCAGGTTCGCTGGACAACCTTAGTGATCTTGCAGATGAGCCGCGACATCACTTTATTCAGGGTGATATCTGTGATCGAACGCTGGTCAAGCAGCTGCTACAGCAGTACAACATAGATACCATCGTCCACTTTGCCGCCGAAAGTCATGTTGATCGATCCCTCAGCGGCCCCGCAGAATTTATCACCAGTAATATCATCGGCACCTTCACCCTGCTCGAGGCCGCGCGTGAATTTTGGCTGCAGGACAAAGGGTTGGATGAATCCCAGTGTCGCTTTCACCATATTTCAACAGACGAAGTCTATGGCACCCTCGGTGCCGATGATAAGGCCTTCGCTGAAACCACCGCCTATGAACCGAACTCTCCCTACTCCGCTTCAAAAGCTGGCTCTGATCATCTGGTAAGGGCATGGCATCACAGTTACGGCCTCCCAGTTACCACCAGTAATTGTTCAAACAACTATGGCCCCTATCAGAACGCCGAAAAATTTATTCCCACGGTGATTGCCGCTTGTCAAAAACAGACCCGGATACCGGTGTATGGCGACGGCAGCAATATCCGCGACTGGCTCTATGTGGAAGATCACTGCTCGGGCATTGATGTTGTGGTGCGCAACGGCACCATTGGCGAGACCTATAATATTGGTGGCAATAACGAATGGGCCAATATCGCCATCTGTGGTGTGATTTGCGATTTGATGGATAGGCGAGCGGTGACTGCAGTGCCTCATCGGCAGTTGATCGAATTTGTCACAGATCGTCCCGGGCATGACTGGCGCTATGCAGTCGATAGCGCAAAGATTTCAAAGAAATTGAATTGGCAGCCTCAAGAGACTTTTGAGAGTGGGATTGTTAAAACCTTAGACTGGTACTGTCGATAACTTCTGTTATTGCGGTTAAATGGACTCCAGACCGTCAACTCTAGGCCGTCAACTACAAGCCGTCAACTACAAGCTCGGATAGGCTTACAGAACCCCAGCTATATTGTTCTGGTATCCCCGGGGATATCTTTAGCTTAGGGCGTCTTGCGCACTGTCGGACTAACGCTTTTGTACCATCCTCAACCATCATTCTCCGCACTAGTATTTCCTTAATGCGCGATCAATCATTTATGAATAGAAATGTTGGCGTCCGCCCAATTATCCTAAAATAATAGTGTATAATTCAACCCGCGATGTATTCCTTCTCAGGGTAGAGTGAAAAATAGCGTAGGTTAGTCCCGCAAGTCATTGATGACATTGGACTTAGTTTTGGCGAAAAAGCTAAAAATATTTTAATAAGTAGTCGCATAACCTATTCGTGACACTACCAGTGAGAATGTAATATTCAATGAAAATTCAATCCCTATTTCAAGCCAGTGCGGCAGCCTTATTGACTACCGCATTATTATTTCCGCTGCATGGGCAGTCGCAAAATACTGATGTCAACGCACTGTGCAATGATGTGACTCCAGCCAATAGAGCCATGGCCAAGAGCGCAGGCTATGATGTTGATGCACTATGCGCTGGTTTGGCAAAGGAGCCAAAACGAGCTGCAGCGGCTACCCAAGCGGCTGCTATTCCCGAGCGAAAAGCTATGGCGGAAGAAAACGTAGCTGACCAAATTGCGCCAACCGCAGTTACTGGTGTAACTGCCGCGCCTCCGGCTAAGGAGTTAAAGCCTTTCGGTTATGATCTGTTTGCCGGGACTCCCAATACTTTTGCACCTGTTACTAATGTTCCGGTGTCCCCCAATTACTTGCTTGGCCCGGGGGACATGCTTCAGATTATGTTCTATGGCAAGACTAACAGCGCTTTTGGTCTCGAAATTAATCGTGATGGCACAGTTAATTTCCCTGATTTGGGTCCAGTTGGGTTGGCTGGCTTAACCTTTCAAGAAGCCAAGGATATGCTTCAGACTCGAATCAATGCACAAATGATTGGTGTGCAGGCGAGTATCAGTATGGGCGAGTTGCGCTCAATGCAGATATTTGTTCTAGGTGAAGCCTATAAGCCCGGTGCTTATACGGTTTCCTCTCTCTCGACTATTACGCACGCCCTGGTTGTCAGTGGCGGCGTCAGCGATATTGCCTCATTGAGAAATATTCAACTTAAGCGCGCGGGCAAGACGATTGCGAGCCTTGATCTCTATGATCTGCTGATGCACGGTGATACGGAGAGTGATGTTCGGTTACAGCCCGCAGATGTGATTTTCATTCCCACCGTGGGTGATTTAGTGTCTGTTAATGGTCAAGTGTTGCGGCCGGCTATTTATGAGTTAAAAGGTGGTGAAAGCGTAGCTGATTTGATTGCGCTATCCGGTGGTCTCGGACCAAAAGCCTACCCAAGTAATGCCAGTATTGAGCGTATCCAGGGTGGGGGCTTCTTGACTGTGCTGGATCTAGATCTCACTAAGCCAAGCGACCTCAAATTGTTACTTAAGTCAGGCGATGGTTTGAATGTCTCTGCAATAAAAGATCGTATGGAGAACACTGTCTCTCTGGAAGGGCATGTTTATTATCCTGGCAGCTTTAGCTGGACAGAAGATATGCGCCTCTCAGATCTAATTTCAGGCTTGGAGCAGTTTCCTTCGGGGCTTGATCTTGATTACGCGGTACTTTCCCGTAAAGACCCATTGACAGGTGAACTTACAGCGCTACTGGTCAACCCCGGCGCAGTAATAGCCGAGCCTGGTGGCGCTGATGACCTTAGCCTGCATTCGAAAGATAAAATAATGTTATTTGGCTATGACTCAGAGAGACGTGAACAGTTGAAGCCACTGTTGGAGCAGTTGAAGTCACAGCAAAATATCGATAATGCCAGCAAGGTGGTTTCTGTCAGTGGCCCGGTAAGATTTCCGAGCGAATACCCGCTTACTGATGCTATGAAGATTAGTCATTTAGTGAAAGCTGCGGGCGGTCTCGCTGCAGGCTTGGATCTTGGATACGCCATCATCGCACGTAAAGACCATGTGACAGGTGAGTTTTCAGTGCTGCGGGTTAATCCTGCGGAGTTAATCAGCGAGCCGGGTGGCGCTGCGGACCTCTCCCTCGAGTCTAATGATAGGGTTATGCTGTTTGGGCAAGATTTGGCCAGAAGTGGACAGCTGGAGCCTCTAATACTGCAGTTGAGGTCTCAGCGGCGTTTTGATAACGCAGCGAAGGTGGTCACTATTGTTGGCCCGGTCAAATTTCCTGGTGAATACCCGTTGACTAATAACATGGATATTAAGCAGTTAATTAAAGCGGCTGGAGGCCCAAGTGAAAGCGCTTATATGGGTTCTGTCGAAATTACCCGGGAAGATCTCTCCGATCCAGAATCGGCCAAGACTGAAATAAAGCTGTCTGATCTGTCTGGCCAGTTGCGCGATGGGGTCGAGGGCTTTGCTTTAGAGGCTAAAGATCTTGTCGCTGTAAAGGTACTGCCAGAGTACCGTGAAAGAAAGGCTGTCGCACTGGCAGGTGAGGTGGTTTTCCCTGGGGACTATGTCATTTCGCGAGGTGAGACTCTTCTTCAAGTCATTGATCGCGCTGGTGGTTTCACCGAGTATGCGGATGTTAATGCAGCCTTTTTTACCCGCACAAAGCTGCGTGAAAATCAGGCAAAAAGGTTAGCTGAATTAAAACAAAAAATGGAGTTAGATCTAGCCGCGAAACAGATTGATGGGTCAGCAGAAGATTTAGACGCCAGTGCATCTGCGTTAAAAAAGGATGCTCTAAATAAGCTATCTGACGCGCAAGCCATTGGACGATTGATTATTCCTCTAAAGGCAATAATGGCCCAGCAAGAGTCGGATATTGTGCTCGCTGACGGAGACCAACTTTTTATCCCTCAGGTCAGTCAGGACGTTACCGTGATTGGTGAAGTTCAGAGGCCAACATCACATATGTTTCGACGAAATAGCCGTTTAAGTGATTATATTGAAATGAGCGGCGGTATTAAGGATACCGGTGATAAGCGAGCCATTTATCTGGTTAAGTCGAGTGGCGAAGTTATTATTCCTCGCTCCAGGCTGTTTAAATTTAAATCGATGGGAGGGAAAATTGAGCCTGGTGACACGATCGTTGTTCCAATTGACGCAGATGGCTCTGTGAAGCTGATGCCGTTAATGGCAGAAGTGAGTCGAATGATCTATGAATTAGCCCTGGGCGCTGCGGCTATTAATAGTTTTTCGAGTCCCTAGACTGAACATCAATGCAAGGTAGATAAAATTGTCTGACAATTTCAAAGGAGAGACTGTGCAAAATCAGATTCAAACACCGCAAACCTATGATGATGAAATCGACCTACGTGAATTATTCTCCGTGTTGTGGGCCGGTAAAAAGCTGATCGTTGCTGTGACTGCGGTTTTTGCTGTGGTATCCGTTATCTATGCACTGAGTTTAGCCAACCAATATAAGGCCTCAGCTGTGGTGTCGCCGGCCAACTCCGGTGGCTCATCGCTGGGTGCGATGGCAGGGCAGCTAGGTGGTTTAGCCTCTCTGGCGGGCATTAATATTGGTTCTGGTGAAAGTAATGAAACACAGGAAGCCATGGAAATCATGCAGTCTTGGGGTTTTATGGAAGAGTTTATTCAAACTCATGATCTGCAGGTGCCAGTATATGCGGCTGTTGGCTGGGACAAAGGCTCCAATAATCTCAAGTTGGATGATGACCTTTATGATGTGGCCTCAAAGCGCTGGCTGATTGAAGATGATGAAACCGGTCAAAACCGTGCACCCAGTAGCTGGGAATTATATGAGGAATTTCGCAAAAGAGTCGCCGTCTCTCAGGACAAGAAGTCAGGCCTGATAAATATTAGTGTTGAGTACTACTCGCCACAGATCGCCAAGCAATGGGTCGACCTTTTTATCAGTACGATTAATGACTATATGCGCGCCCGAAAGTTAGAGCAGGTCAATCGCAATATTGAATATCTGGCGGTGCAGATTGAGAAAACCGCGATCGCCGATATGCGTGAAGTGTTTTACCAGTTGATTGAAGAGCAGACCAAGTCAAAAATGTTGGCCGAGGCCAGCCCAGAATATGCCTTTGTTACCGTGAGCAAGGCAATGGTTCCAGAAGAGAAATCACAGCCTAAGCGCGCGCTGGTGTGCATTCTGGGTACGCTCTTAGGGGGCATGTTATCTGTATTGTGGGTTCTGGTGCGACGTTATGCCTTCAGTGAAGCCGATTAGAGAGTTGTGCTGTTGAATGGGTTCTCAGGCAGAGACGCGCGCAAGCTATTGGTTGCGCTGCTCTTAGCGGCTATCTGTTTTGGTTTGGCAGGGATACTGGGAATGTTGTTTATGCAGTGGTTAATGCGGCAAAATTATGCCGCAGACTCTGTTGCAAAACATGGTATTTCAACGAAGCCATCGTCTCGTCTCGGTGGGGTTGCGATCTTTGTCGTAACCTCTGTGTTGATGGTCGGCTCGAGTTATTTCAACCCGGAAGCGGTCCTATTTAAAAATGCCTCAATCTATTACTTCTCTGTGTTCTTGTTTGTTGCATGCTTCTCTCTGGGACTGTGGGATGATCTCTCTGTTGGTGGGCTGCGGCCAAAATTTCGGCTGGTAGCGCTTTTCTCGGTTTACGCCATTGTATTGATCGGGGTGCCCGAATTAATTCCCTCCTCCCTGGGAATTGCCGCTGTAGATTCTGTCATGTCGTTACCTGTGGTGGGCTTGTTATTGACGGTTATTTTCTGTGTCGGCTTTCTAAACGCCATTAATATAGCTGATGGCGCCAATGGTCTTGTGCCCGGCATAGCTCTGTTGTCATTTTACCTGTTTAGCCTATTAGATAATTCCCCAGTGTGGAGTTATCTAGTGATTGGGTTCGGTATCTTTTTGATCTGCAACCTCATTTTAGGGCGCTTATTTCTCGGTGACGCCGGTGCCTATGGTGCGGCCTGTTTACTGAGTTTCGGCGGCCTGTTACTTGTCCATAAGGGTCAGGCGTCGCCATGGTTTTTGGCCGTTACCCTTGCCTATCCCTGCCTGGAAATGTTGGTGAGCATGGGCCGGCGCGCACTCCTTGGTAATTCTATGTTCCTGCCTGACAATCACCACCTACATAATCGCCTACACATGTTCTTTCGGCGTTATTTAAGGGGCTCTGGCTGGCCCAGCGCCGCGACCGGTATCAGCATCACCCTGGCCACTTCTGGGCTCTCTCTGGCGTTGTATTATTTTACCTGGTTGACGCCCTTTGATAGCCGTTGGCTGATTGTTTTTTGCGCCCAGTGTTTGCTCTATGGGCTGGTCTATTTTCAACTCAATAGGGTAGTAAAGAGTTGACCTAGCCTCGGTCACTACTCTAAAATATCGAACTATTCAAAGATGAATGCGTTCTTTGAGTTGCGGTTTTTTTTAGGGGCTGGAATGAGAAGCATAGTGAATTTTATGGTCGCCTTCGGCCTTATATGGGTTGGCGTGCTTGAGAGTGCTACGTCAAGCGTTGAAGACTTTCGCCAAGTTCTCGATGATGGAGACGTCGAGCCTGAACGCTCGGTCAAGCATATCCTTGCTGTAGGTCTAGTGGGTAGTTCGATTGTCTCAAGCATTATTATCAATGGCCGGCAGACTGTGATTCTAGAAGGTCACGAAAAATTCTTAGATCCCAATCCGATGTTGTCCGAATCCTTTGTCGGTTCAGAGTAGCGTGCCGCCGCTAACAGGAAAACTGCATGTTAAGCGTTAACCCAGCTGTTCGGCTTATACAGAACGCCCTGGGTTTATGGTCAGTGCCCACAGTTCAGAAGCTAGTGTTAATGTTTTTCTTTGCTGGTATCACCTACGGTGCAACAGGGCTTGGTGCCATGTTGCTGATGACCCTGCTCGCCAACACTAAGCTGGGTAAGGATGGGTCTGCCAAGCACGGCATAAGTCTGTCTGAATCCTCCCGTCTGGGAGGTCTCGCCATAGCAATAGTTGTTATTATCTATATTGCTGGCCTGTCTCTTCTGTCGCCCTATACGTCTGGGCTAGAGAGGAATGACAGTTTTCTTTACATCTGGTGTGCGGTTCTTTTCTGCTGCCTATTAGGCTTTGCGGAGGATATTAAACCAGACTTTTTAACCCCCTCGCTAAGGCTTGGCGCTAAGTTTGCTGTTTTGGGGGCCCTGTTCTGGCTGTCGCCCCAGCTTATTCCTCTATCTATTGGTGCTCCTGCAATTGACTTTTTTCTCAGCGTTCCTGTTTTAAGCTGGGCCTTGGTAACAGTTTTTGCGGTTGGGTTTGTGAACGCGCTCAACATGGCTGATGGCGCCAATGGCTTAGTGCCCGGAATTGCTCTCGCCTCTTTTGGCGTATTTTTTATGGAATATGGCCGTCCAATGGATGGGGCTCTTCTTTTTGCCTGTTCAATATTTTTTATCTTCAATGTAATTTCTGGTTGGTACTTTTTAGGTGATGCGGGGAGTTATGGTCTTGGCGCTATACTTTTAAGTTATGGCTTATTGGGTGTGGCTGATGGGCACTTCTCTGCCGGATTTATGGCTGCCCTGTTCTGTTATCCCTGTGTAGACTTCCTGGTGAGTGTCATTCGCCGTTGGCGAGCGGGTCGATCGCCTTTTTCTGCTGACAACGGGCACCTTCACAATCGGCTACACCAATTTATAAAGTTAAGGATAAAGTCATCTGTCATGGCAAACTCGTTCACGGGCCTCATTATTAGTGGATCAACCTCAGGTGCAGTGTTGTTTGTCTACATGGTTGATCTACTGCCGTCAGGTAGTGACCTTTGGTATGGTTTTTTTGTCCTTGAGGTTTTGCTCTATCTTGCTGGCCTCAAATATCTAACGTCAATTCAGCCCAAAACCCAATATGCCGATCCAGTATAGAGTGATTTCTTTTTCCAAAAAAAGTCTCTATGAGACCTGATTTTCAAACCAATTAACCAGCTAACTGTGTTACCATTCTGCCGCGTTCATTTGATGAACGGCGATGAATAATATGTCTCCAAGCCCCAGGATTTTCGTGCAAAGCCCTGCGGTAGCCTGCCCGAGATAAAATACCTCAATATCACTGTGTAACCATGCCAAGTCAGGACATTCAACTTAGAGCGCTAAGGCTGCTCGAGCAAAACCCCCACTTATCTCAGCGTGAACTCTCCGCAGAGTTGGGAGTTAGCTTGGGCAAAGCCCACTATGTGGTGAAGGCGCTGATCAATATGGGCTGGGTGAAGCTGGATAACTTTCGGCGCAGTGATAATAAGCTGGGATATGCCTATCTGCTCACCGCCAAAGGGATTGCAGAGAAGGCTGATATTACAGTGCGCTTTCTTGCGCGCAAACAGTTGGAGTATGAAGCGCTGCGGGAAGAGATTGAGCAGTTGAAGGCTGAGGTGGGTGGTGGGGACGCCGGGTCTGAGGAGCGATAATGGCTTTTATCATCATCATGAAGGCGCCCTTAAAATATTGACCTATATGACCTTAATAGACTAAAGTG
>JGI20154J14316_10002312_pt1 | contig 16205 bp, 15 predicted proteins | sample COG_04_FD_14316 | JGI IMG/M metagenome (IMG submission 14316) | reverse complement strand
GGCTCAAGCACAATCTGGACTAGACGATCCAGGTGATTTGTTTGACTCCTAACAAACAATACTAGAAACAAAAAAAACCTGCTTAATAGCAGGTTTTTTTTTATATAAAACTATCGGTTATTTAAGAAACTAAAGGGCGGTGACTCATTAGTGCATTTACTTTTTGAGCAATGGCTTCAAGCTTAGCTTCATCGTCATGGTTATTAATAACATCGTCAATAAGCGCTACAATCGTTTCCATATCAGATTCTTTCATGCCACGAGTTGTTATTGCGGGTGTTCCCACTCTAATCCCAGAAGTAACAAATGGACTTTGAGTATCAAAAGGCACCATGTTCTTGTTGACTGTAATATCCGCTTTCACTAATGCATTTTCTGCATCTTTTCCAGTAATATTCTTGTTTCGTAAATCAATCAACATCATGTGGTTATCAGTCCCACCAGAAATTAAATGGTAATCGCGCTTTACAAAGGCTTGAGCCATCGCATCCGCATTCTTTTTAACTTGTAAAATATAATGTAAAAAATCATCTGTTAAAGCTTCTCCAAAAGCAATGGCTTTTCCAGCAATAACGTGCTCTAAAGGCCCGCCTTGGTTTCCAGGAAATATAGCAGAATCCAATAAGGAAGACATCATACGTACTTTACCAGATTTTAAGGTAATTCCAAAAGGATTTTCAAAATCAGTACCCATCATAATTAGCCCGCCTCTAGGGCCTCTAAGTGTTTTGTGAGTAGTAGTTGTAACTATGTGGCAATGTGGCAAAGGATCGTTTAAAATTCCCTTAGCAATGAGTCCTGAAGGGTGAGAAATATCTCCAAGTAATAATGCCCCTACACTGTCTGCAATAGCACGGAATCGTTTGTAATCAATATCACGAGAATAAGCAGAAGCACCAGCGATAATTAACTTAGGTTGTTCTTTGGTTGCAATGTCTTGAATCTTATCATAATCCAAAACGCCTGTTTCCTTTTCAACTCCATAAAATACAGGATTGTATAAACGACCCGAAAAGTTAACTGGAGAACCATGTGTTAGGTGGCCCCCGTGAGATAAATCAAATCCTAAGATCTTATCCCCTACTTTTAAACACGCATGAAACACAGCAGTGTTTGCTTGACTACCAGAGTGCGGTTGTACATTAGCCCAAGCAGCACCAAACAAAGTCTTAGCGCGGTCAATTGCTATTTGTTCAACTTCATCAACAATTTCACAACCACCATAATAACGCTTACCAGGGTAACCTTCAGCATATTTGTTGGTAAGGACAGAGCCCGTAGCCTCCATTACTTGTTCACTTGTAAAGTTTTCAGAAGCGATCAATTCAATACCATTGATTTGACGTTCTTTTTCAGCTTTAATTAATTCAAAAATTTGTTCGTCGCGTTGCATGTGTTGTATTATTCAAAAGTTATATGCAAAATTAATAATAAGATTGCTTTAAATCCATAAAAAATAAATATTTAAACACTATTTATTAAACAGTCATCAACATTTTGAAGAAAGGAGAAGAGACTAGAAAATTTATGGTATTTCTTTACATTAAGAAATGTTTATAAATAAGTGTGTTTTTGCTAAGTATTAAAAATTTAAACCCTCTAAATTCATTAATCTATAAAATTATAGTAATTTTTTTTTTAGCCCTGTAAATTTGATACTTTTGAGAGTATATTTATTTATTATGAACAGTACAAATATTAAGTCACACTCACTCTCCTCGGGATTGTTGTATTCAAACATTAGGTTTATCACAATTTCAATGCTTATTATTACCCTTTTGGGTCTAATTGATATATAAATCCTCTTTCAAACTATTGTTTAATGCAAAACAATCGTTTTTAAATAATTCAAAAAAAATAAAATGAAAGTCTTAAAATTTGGTGGAACATCCGTAGGTTCCGCAAAAAACATACAGAAAGTTATAGAGATTATAAAAAATGAATCTTTATCAGAAAATGTATCCGTAGTTGTCTCTGCTATTGGAGGAATTACAGATAAATTACTGGCGGCGGCTAACAAGGCTATTGAAAAAAACAAAAACTACAAAGAAGATTTTGAATCCTTACGCTTGAAGCATATTGAAGTTGTTGACGGCTTATTAACTGGGGAAGCACACGAAACCACTTTAGACATTGTTTTAAACCACCTTTCAAAGCTAGAAAAAATATTAGATGGTATTTATTTGATAAATGAACTGTCCCCTAAAACTACAGATAAACTTTTAAGTTTTGGAGAATTACTTTCTTCGTTAATTATTTACGAAACGATGAAATTACATGACTTAAATATTCAATTAAAAAATTCACAAAATCTAATCGTTACAGATTCAAATTTCACAAACGCTGCTGTAAATTTTGGAGAAACAAATGAAAACATTATTACCTATTTTGGTAGTAATGACAAGATCATAACCATACTTCCAGGGTTTATCTCAAAATCTGAAAATGGAGAAATTACAACACTAGGTCGTGGAGGCTCGGACTATACAGCAGCTATTATAGCTGCTGCAATGAATGCCAGTGTACTTCAGATATGGACAGACGTAAGCGGCATGTTTACAACAAACCCAAAATCAGTTAAGAATGCCAAACCTATCAAAAAGTTATCTTATTTAGAAGCTATTGAATTATCTCATTTTGGAGCCAAAGTATTATACCCGCCTACCGTACTACCCGTACTCTCAAAACACATCCCTCTATTAATTAAGAACACCTTAGCCCCCCAAGATGAAGGTACCTTAATTACTCATATTGTTGAAAACAGAAACCCTAATCCTATCAAAGGAATTAGTAATATTAATAATGTTGCATTATTAACATTGCAAGGAAATGGTATGGTTGGTATTCCTGGGTTTTCAAAACGGTTATTTGAAACGCTGGCAAGAGAAAAGATAAATGTAATTATTGCCACTCAAGCCTCTTCTGAGCATTCTATTTGTATAGGAATTGCAGACAATGAAGCCACGCTGGCTAAGTATGTTATTGATAAGGAATTTGAGAATGAAATATCTCTTTTTAAAATTGATCCACTAGTGGTTGAGACTAACCTATCAATTATAGCAGTTGTAGGTGATCAGATGAAAAGTCACCAAGGGATAAGTGGTAAAATGTTTAGCACCTTAGGGAGAAACAATGTTAATATTCGTGCCATTGCTCAAGGAGCCTCCGAACGTAATATATCTGCCATAATAGCAGAATCAGATGTTACAAAGGCATTAAACTGTTTACATGAACGCTTTTTTGAAACAGAGACAAAACAAATTAATCTGTTTATATCAGGAGTTGGAAATGTTGGGAAATCTTTAATTAATCAAATTGAACAACAGAAAAAATATATAAAAACAAACCTGAAGATCAAATTAAAAGTGATTGGTTTATCTAATTCTAAAAAAATGACCTTAGAAAAAGATGGAATTGATTTAAAGGACTGGGATTCTATTTTAAAAAAAGGTGAAAAATCTGATCCTATTGGCTTTTTTGAAGCTACAAAAGCGCTTAACCTTAGAAACTCCATTTTTATTGACATCACAGCTAGTGATCTTGTAGCTTCTAATTATGCACAGTATTTAAAACACAGTATCGCTGTCGTTGCTTGTAATAAAATAGCCTGTTCTAGTAGTATTGAAAACTATTTAGATTTAAAGCAGTTGTCACACAAATACAATGTTCCTTTTTTATTCGAAACAAATGTAGGTGCGGGACTTCCGGTCATAGACACATTAAAACATCTCATAAATTCAGGGGATGAAATAAACACTGTTCATGCTGTTCTTTCAGGAAGTTTAAATTATATATTTAATAATTTTAATGAAAACACTACCTTTCACGAAGTTGTGAAACAGGCACAAATTGAAGGCTACACTGAACCAGACCCTAGAATTGATTTAAGTGGAGTTGATGTGGCTAGAAAATTATTAATTTTAGCACGTGAAAGTGGCGAAATGCTTAATATGTCAGACATAGAAAATGAGGCCTTTTTACCTAAAGAATGTATGGCTGCTGAAACTGTAGAAGCATTTTATGAAACTTTAAAGACCACAGAGAATGATTTTCAAAAGTTATACTCTGCAGCAGCATCTAACCAATGTAAATTAAAGTATGTTGCGGAATTTAAAGACGGAAAAGCTAAAGTAGGTTTAAAAGAGATTCCTGAAGGGCATCCATTTTATAATTTGGAAGGCAAGGACAATATTGTGATGTTTTACACCAATAGATACAGGGAACAGCCAATGATTATTAAGGGCGCAGGTGCAGGTTCTGAAGTTACAGCTTCTGGCTTATTTGCTGACATCATTAGAATATCAAATAACTAACTAAATGAATGAAATAAAACTTTTTTCGCCTGCTACGGTCGCCAATGTGTCTTGTGGCTTTGATGTGTTGGGTTTTTGTTTAGAGGCTGTTGGAGATGAAATGATTATTCGGAAAACAATAAATAAAGGCATTAAAATAACTAAAATTGAAGGCTATGACCTTCCTTTTGATGTTACTAAAAATGTTGCTGGTGTTTCAGCAATGGCTTTGTATGAGGCTGCAAATCCAGAATGCGGATTTGAAATAGAAATTTATAAAAATATCAAGCCTGGAAGCGGAGTTGGAAGTAGCTCAGCTAGTGCAGCCGGAAGTGTTTATGGNATGAATGTTTTGTTAGGCAACCCCTACTCTGCTCTAGAACTTACCGCTTTTGCAATGAAAGGAGAAGCTATNGCAAGTCAAAGCGAACATGCAGATAATATTGCACCTGCTTTATTTGGAGGCTTTACATTAGTAAAAAGCTTAGAGCCCTTAGAGATTTTACAACTCCCAACACCCGATGATTTATTTGCAGTCGTTATACACCCCCAAATTGAAGTAAAAACAGCAGATGCTAGAAAAATATTACCAGAAAATATTTCTTTAAAAAAGGCCATTACACAATGGTCAAACGTAGGAAGTCTGATTCATGGATTACACACAAATGACTATGAGCTAATTAGTCGTTCTTTAACAGATGTAGTTGTAGAACCATTTAGAAGCCAATTAATTCCTGGATTTGAAAGAATCAAAGAAACTGCTTTGAAAAATGGAGCTTTAGGTACTGGTATTTCTGGTTCTGGCCCATCAGTTTTTAGCTTATGTAAAAGTCGTTTGACTGCAATTAAAGTTGAAAGTGCAATTAGACAGGCATATACAACGCAAAATATTGCCTTTGAAGTCTATGTGTCTAAAATTAATATGGAGGGAATCCGAAAACTAAACTAAAATTAAAAATGAACTATTACAGTTTAAATAATATAGCTCCCAATACCACTTTTGAAACTGCAGTTATAAAAGGACTTGCACCTGATAAAGGCTTATATTTTCCTGAAAATATAACGGCATTGGATCCCTCTTTCTTTGATACAATTGAAACTTTATCGAATGAAGAAATTGCCTATGAAGCCATCAAACAGTTCATAAGCCCCGAAATTCCCGAAGCTGTTTTAAAAACTATTGTGTCCGAAACACTAAACTTTGATTTTCCTGTTGTCAAACTCACAGATTCTATATCTACATTAGAATTATTTCACGGTCCAACAATGGCTTTCAAGGATGTGGGTGCACGGTTTATGGCGCGATGTTTAGGCTATTTCAATAAAAATAACTCTAACGAAGTTACCGTATTAGTAGCCACATCAGGAGATACTGGAGGTGCAGTTGCCAATGGGTTTTTAGGGGTCAGAGGCGTAAGAGTCGTTATTTTATACCCAAGTGGGAAAGTAAGTAATATTCAAGAAAAACAACTAACTACTTTAGGACAAAATATTACCGCCTTAGAAGTAGAGGGCACTTTTGATGATTGTCAAGACATGGTAAAAAAAGCATTTTTAGATGAAGAACTTACTTCAAAAATGCAACTCACTTCTGCAAATTCAATTAATGTGGCTCGATGGCTTCCTCAAATGTTTTATTTTATGTTTGCTTACAAGCAGTTAAAAAACAAATACAAAGACATTGTTTTTTCAGTTCCAAGCGGAAATTTTGGTAATGTATGTGCGGGTATGATTGCACAAAAGCTAGGCTTACCCATCAAACATTTCATTGCTTCTAATAATGACAATAATGTAGTAACACGCTACTTAAAATCTACTAATTATGAGCCTAAGCCTTCAGTTCAAACAGTTAGTAATGCAATGGATGTTGGAAACCCAAGTAATTTTATTCGTATTCAAGCCATTTATGACAACGATTTTAATACTTTAAAATCAAATTTATCCTCATTCAGTTTTACCGATAAAGAAACCAAAGAAGCTTTAGAGGAGATTTATCAAACAACTGGCTATGTTGCAGATCCTCACGGAGCTGTAGGATATTTAGGAAGTAAATCCTACTTGACTACCAATAAAGAAGCGCATTGTGTCTTCTTAGAAACAGCCCACCCCACTAAGTTTTTAGATGTTGTAGAATCAGTTATTGACATTGATATTCCGCTACCTGAACAAATTAAGGCAGTCATTGATAAAACTAAAGTAGCAACAGCGGTTAATAACTATACAGAATTTAAGGCTTTTTTAACGCAGCTATAAACAGCTTCAGTTCCTATTTTTGTTTAAATTTGTAGTGAAAATACGATTCACTATGAAAACAATTGCACTCCATTCAATACACGAAGCACTTAATGCAAAGATGGTTCCTTTTGCCGGGTATATAATGCCTGTGCAGTATGAAGGAGTAACGCTTGAACACCAAACTGTTCGTGAAGGGGTTGGCGTATTTGATGTATCACATATGGGTGAATTTATTATTGAGGGGCCAATGGCACTAGAGCTGATTCAAAAGGTTTCTTCAAACGATGCCTCTAAACTAACAATAGGAAAAGCGCAATACAGTTGTTTACCTAACGACTTAGGGGGGATTGTAGACGACTTGATTATTTACAAATTAAAAGAAGATTCCTATTTACTAGTCGTTAATGCTAGTAACATAGATAAAGACTGGGATTGGATTGTTTCTAAAAATTCAATGGGAGCTAAGATGAAAAACAGTAGTGAAGACTACTCGCTTTTAGCTATTCAAGGTCCAAAGGCAGTAGATGCAATGCAATCTTTATCTAGTGTAGATTTATCAAGTATTAATTTTTATAATTTCACAATTTCTGATTTTGCAGGAGTTAAAGATGTTATTATATCGGCAACTGGATACACTGGAAGTGGTGGTTTTGAAATTTATTGTAAAAACTCAGATGCTAAACAAATTTGGGAACGCGTCTTTGAAGCAGGTAAATCTTACGAGATTAAACCTATTGGATTAGCTGCAAGAGATACATTACGACTTGAAATGGGGTACTGCCTTTATGGGAATGATATAAACGATGAAACCTCACCAATTGAAGCTGGCTTGGGATGGGTAACTAAATTCACAAAAACCTTCACAAACTCTGAAGCTCTTGAGCTTCAAAAACAAAATGGAACCGAGCGACGACTGGTTGGTTTTGAGTTATTGGAACGAGGAATTCCAAGAAAAGACTACCGAATTGAAGATACAGAAGGAAATGAAATTGGAATTGTGACGTCTGGTACAATGGCACCTTCTTTAGGCAAAGGGATTGGCTTAGGATATGTTTTAAGTGATCATAAAGCTATAGGGACCGACATACGTATTGCGATTCGTAAACATAAAGTAGCTGCAAAAATAGTTAAACTCCCTTTTTATAAAAAATAACACGTTTTAGCTATGGCAACATTAAAAAAACACCGCGTTCTTATATTGGGAGTTAGTGGTTTTTTAGGTGGTGTTATTTATAGAGAGCTCCACCCCTATTTTCAAACATTTGGCACATATAAGACTTCGAAATCAGTACTAAAAAAAAACACACATTTTTATCAGTATGACTTTGAAGAAGATGATATCTTTGAAATATTAAATTTGATAAAACCCACTATTATCATCTCATCCTTGAGAGGGAATTTTTCCGCTCAACTCACAGCTCATAAACATCTCTATGAGTATGTAAATCAAAAAAAGGGTTGTAAAATCATTTTTTTATCGTCTGCAAACGTCTTTGATGCCTATAGCAAATTCCCAAGCTACGAAAATGACACTACACTTAGCAACAGTATTTACGGCCATTTTAAAATTAGACTTGAACAATTATTTTTAAAGTTACCAGCTAAAAAAGTGGCAATTGTTAGGTTACCTATGGTGTTTGGTAATCAATCACCACGTAATAACGAGATAAAATTATTAATAGAACTAAATGAACCAATAGAGCTATTTCCAAACCTAATAATGAATGTGATTACCGCCAAAAAAGTATCTCAACAATTACATTATATAATAAACAGAAACAAATTTGGGACTTTTCACCTGGGAAGCTCAGACTTAGTATGTCATGATGATTTCATTAAAGAGATTGTATCGAAAATGAATTTTATAAATACTAGATATAAACTTGTTTACACTACTAATGATTCCCGCTATTTAGCAGTCTTGCCAAGAGACAATAAACTTCCTAAACATCTTCAAATGAAAAGTAAGGAAGTAATTGACGATATGATTTAACTATTTAGGTCTCATAATATTTGTTTTTGAGCCAAGCATTTTTATTTTTGTTAAACTTAATAAACAGGAACCTATGGGAAGAGCTTTTGAATTTCGCAAAGCAAGAAAAATGAAGCGTTGGTCAGCAATGAGCAAGGCGTTTACACGTATCGGAAAAGACATCGTTATGGCTGTAAAAGAAGGTGGGCCCGATCCAGATAGTAATTCCAGATTAAGAGCAGTTATTCAAAATGGGAAAGCTGTTAATATGCCTAAAGACAATATTGAAAGGGCCATTAAACGCGCCAGTGATAAAAGCCAAGGCGATTATAAAGAGGTGTTATTTGAAGGCTATGCCCCACATGGAATAGCGATATTAGTTGAGACAGCTACAGACAATAATACCCGTACCGTAGCAAATGTGAGAAGCTATTTTAATAAATGTAATGGTAATATGGGAACTTCCGGTTCGGTGGTTTTTATGTTTGACCATAGCTGTAATTTCAGAATTAATGCAGACGGATTAGATGCAGAAGAAGTTGAACTTGAATTTATAGATTTTGGTGCAGAAGAAGTGTTTGCAGATGACGATGGAATTTTAATTTACGCCCCCTTTGAAAGTTTTGGCGCTATACAATCTGCTTTAGAAGCGCGAGAAATAGAAATTCTTTCATCTGGATTTGAGCGGATCCCTCAGGTTACAAAGCCCTTAAGTGAAGAGCAAGTAAAAGACGTTGATAAATTGTTAGAAAAACTGGAAGAAGATGATGATGTTCAAAACGTTTATCATACCATGCTAGAATAGTTAAGAATATTTAGAAACTTTTCCTTTGACACCTTCAAAAAATGAACGCATAAACTTAAAATCTGCGTCAATATCATCCGTAGGAAAAAAGGGTTCAGAAATACAATTAACTTTATTTTCAAAATCAAATGTGATCATAACTATTGGCACATTTGCTTTTTTGGCGATGTAATAAAAACCGGTTCGCCAAGTGTCTACTTTTTTTCTTGTCCCTTCTGGCGCTAACACAATACGAAAGACATCTCTATTTGTAAAAAGTCTTGCAATCGCATCTACTTGCTTTTCATTAGCATTTCGTTTAATAGGAGTACCTCCAAGCGATCTAAAAAACCAAGCTGTTAATGGGTTAAAGAGAGATTCTTTTCCAACAAAGTTAGCTTCCATTTGGATAACAGAACGCAAAAAGACTCCTATATAAAAATCATGCCAACTAGTATGAGGTGCAGCGATTATAACTGCCTTTTTCACGGAATCAAATTTCATGAAGCCAGTGAAATTCCACCCTAATAAACGATGGTATATAAATTTTGAAATTGTTTGCATGTTTACATTTTAGAATAAAGATCTTTTAACGAAGACCTTGTAATTTGAGACTTCCAGTCTTTTCCAATGGCATTTTCCCATAATGGCTCAAGACTCAGAGCAACATCAATCATGATGTCAAATTGTTGATTTGTAAGATTTGCGCATAGTCCTTTAGGTAATGTAATATTATGCTTTCTCTTCATCTTTTTAAACAACTTTACTCCATCAGGATAAAATGCTTCAAGATGATCAAAAACAATACAATTACCAATTCCATGCTTGACTCCTAATAAAAATGACAAACCATAGCTTAATGCATGTGCTACTCCAACTTGTGAGTAAGCTATGCTCATACCACCATGCCATGAGGCCATCATTAATTTATCTTGGCTTATGTTAGGACTTGGAGAACTTAAAAACACCTCTTCACATAGCTTTAGTGCAGTTTCGCCATATGTTTTACTAAACGAATTTATAAAATTACCATTTAGAGATTCAATACAATGAATATAACAATCCATTCCAGTATAAAACCATTGATCTTTTGGAACATTTTCGGTTAGCTCAGGATCTAAAATAACCTGGTCAAATGGAGTAAAGTCACTATTAATCCCTAATTTCTTGGTTGGCCCTGTTAATACTGTTGTTCTTGAAACTTCAGAACCTGTTCCGGAAATAGTGGGGATACCAACGTGATATATTCCTTTATTTTTTATTAAATCCCATCCTTGATAATCCTCACTAGATCCGCTATTAGTAAGCATCAATGAAACGGCCTTAGCTAAATCCATAACTGTCCCCCCCCCGATTCCAATAATTCCTGAAGGTAAAATACTAGAGCTTAAAATAATTTTTTCCACTAAACTGTCAACTTGGGAAGTCTTAGGCTCTTCATTAGCAGAAATAAATAGGATTTGATCACTATAAAGTAATGGAATCTTAGAGGTGAGAGTTATTTGAGACTCAAATACATCATCCACCAAAAATATAAAAGGAGCGCGTTCATTTTTACGCATGGGAGTAATAATTTCTCCAAGTTGGTTAAAGCTGCCACGGCCAAAAACTACTTTGGCAACCATGGGGGAATTTTTAAAACTCATAAATCATAAACGTTCTATTTAATAAAAAATTATTCAAAGTTCAGATATTGCTGGAACTTATCGGCAAATTGAGCTACATGATAGCCATCGACCAGCGCATGATTTACACTAATTGATACATTCATTATCAATTTACTTCCTTCGTTGTAAGTTTTACTAAAACCAAATTTAGGAATAGATTCCTTTAGACCTGAAAAAGGTTCTTTTTGTGATGAAAAACTAAACCATGGTAAGGCAGAGCAATGAATACAATTTAAATCATAGACAGGAGGGTAAAGTTCTGATGAGTTTTCAATACGTTCCTTTTCATTTTTAATATTGATGTTAAATTGTTCAAAATCATTTGTGAAAAGAATATAACTAAACCCAAAAGTTTTATCCTCTCTTAACATTGTAGCAGATGTATGTATCACTTCTAGTTCAAAGACTTCATTATCAATGATTCTATATTTAAAGTTTTCAGTCTGATTGATAGCTTTCATACACGCATGTAAGTATACAGCAAAAAAACTATAATTATGATCCTTTGCACGCTTATAAGCAATAGACATATCAATCGGGATTGTAACAGCAAAATAAGGATTTGAGAGCGCATTAAAATGGTGATAATGTTGCTTACGATTCCAACTATTTAAATCTATCTTTTTCAATGTATACTAATTTAATTATTTTCTCTAAGAATATTTTTGGCACGTTCTAAATCTTCTAGAGTATCTATCTCCACCCCTTGAACATCGGTTTCGACCATTTTAATTTTTTTTCCGAACTCTAAATATCGGATACATTCTATTTTTTCAGACACTTCCAACATTTTCATAGGAAGTTTAGTGAAATCAAGTAATGCTTCTTTTCTAAAAGCATAGACTCCTTTATGCTTAAAGTACTTTGTGTCAACAAAATTATCTCTTTGGTACGGAATTGGACTTCTTGAAAAATAAAGAGCAAAATTACGTTGATCCACAATAACCTTAACTGTATTGGGGTTTTGAATTTCTTCAGGATCCGTAATATGAACCATTAAAGATGCTAAATCAATTTCTTTTTCAGAATCATTTTCAAATACACTTATGACTTTTTTTAAGCTCTCGCAGTCTGTAAAAGGCTCATCTCCTTGGACATTAACTACTATATCGCATTCAACCGATTTAACAGCTTCTGCGATACGATCACTTCCAGACTCATGTTCCTTAACACTCATAATAACACGACCACCATGACTTTTAATTTCATGAGAAATAACCTCACTGTCAGTCACTACATATACATCGCTGAATAATTTAGTGTTAATAGTAGCCTTGTAGGTCCTAAGTATCACGCTTTCACCTTCAAGGTCCTGCATGAGTTTTCCCGGAAAACGAGACGCACTGTAACGAGCAGGAATCATGGCAATTATTTTCATTGAATATTAATTTGATGGATAATCAAAATTACGTAAATTTTAGTAAATTAAATATGTGAAAACTGTATATCTTTAATCTTCAAAATAATCATCTTTAAACCCTATAAGATATAGCTTTTCTTTAGCACGGGTAATGGCTGTATACAGCCAACGGAGATAATCACGATCAATTCCGTTAGGTAAATAGGGTTGTTCTACAAATACAGTATTCCATTGTCCACCCTGAGATTTATGACATGTAATTGCATATGAGAATTTTACCTGTAAGGAATTTAAATACTTACTTTTTTTAACCCCTAAAAACTTTTTATAAGAAGATGATTCGTCTTCAAAATCTTTTAAAATTTCTTGATATAGCTTATTAGATTCTTCGTAGGGTAACGAAGGGGTTTCTAATTTAATAGTATCCAACATCAATACCGTTTCAAAAGGGAGTATCTTAGGATAATCAACCATACGAATTTTAACTTCCGCAAAACGAAATCCGTATAATTCTTTGATACTAAATATTTCTAGTACTTCAATAATATCTCCATTGGCAATAAAACCAGCTTCACTTGTTGGCTTTAACCAAAAATAATTGTTTTTAACAATCATTAAAAAGTCTCCTGCAGTTAATTCATTTTCATTAAACAAAATACGTGAACGTATTTGTTCGTTATACAAATTTGCGCGTTTGTTAGAACGAACTATTAATGCAGTATCTTCATTTCCTAACGTACTGTAAGCATCATTAATGGCGTCCAAAATCTCATACCCGTCATTTAAGCGAACAATATCTTTAAATCCCTTGAGATTAAACTGAAAAGAATCAAAGTAAGAATTTGAAACGGCTTCTCTTAAATGAGTGGCATTAAACAAAATTCCCGAATCCTCTCCTTGCCTTACCACTTCATCTAATTCTAAGCGAATCACTTCTTTGTTATAGTTGAGTTCCAGGTTAGACTCATTTAAAGCGGGGCTTAGATCTAATTTAACTGGTGGCAACTGTGCGGTATCTCCAATAAGTAATAACTTACACTGTTGACCTGAATATACATACTGAATCAAATCATCCAATAACGAGCCACTTCCGAATAATTTAGCTTGATTAGAAATATCGGATATCATTGAAGCTTCATCTACAATAAACAATGTTTTTTTGTGCTTATTTGGAGAAAGTACAAATGTCATTTTACCATTTTTTTCTGGACGTGGTGCATAAATTTTCTTGTGAATTGTAAAGGCTTCACTTTTGGAGTAATTACTTATAACTTTTGCTGCTCTACCTGTTGGAGCGAGTAAAACAGCCGTCTTTTGAGCATTCCATAGGTTTTTAACCAAAACTCCTATTATAGTTGTTTTACCCGTACCTGCATACCCCTTTAACACAAAAAGTTCGTTGGCAACTGTACTGAAAATAAAGTTAGAAAGTTGCTGTAAACCAATGTTTTGTTTTAATGTTGGTATAAAAGGAAAACTTGTTTTTAGTAATTTATAAAAGTCATTAGAATCCATTAGGTTGTAGTGCAGATAATTATTTATTCAAATATAGAAATGATTTTTACTAACATTCACTTTATTGAATAAAAAAAAATTGTAGATTTGTGAAGTCTCATAATAATTAAAAAAAACTATGGTAATTTTAGGAATAGTCTTAGTCGTTGTACTGACAATTGTAATTGTTTATTTTATTGATAAATCAATTCCAAAAAAATACAAGCCTTTTATTCTTCTGGGCTTATGGACCTTAATAATTTATCTAGGTTACATTACTTTCATGTCTGTTTATGGAGAGATTAAGTTTAACCAACTAAAAGAGAAGCGTTATAAAGTTGTTATTGAAAACCTTAAAGACATTAGGGATGCTGAGTTAGCACACAGATCTGTGACTGGACAGTTTCAACCAAACTGGGATAGTTTAGTTAAATTTATTGAAAATGAAAAATTTACAATCACACAACGAAGAGATTCCACTATAATTGATAAAGAATTAACTCGCTTATACGGAGTTGATACTACAAAAGATATTGTAATTATTGATACACTAGGGTTTGTTCCTGTATTAGACTCCTTATTTGGTGCTGATACTCGCTACAAATCCATGATGAATGTTCCCACAGGAAAAGAAGGTCAAATATTTGAGTTGAAGTCTGGACTACTGGAACAAAATGGGATTTACATTCCTGTGTTTGAAGCTTCTGTTTCGAAAAAAATAATCCTATTTGACCAAGACAAGAACTTAGTAGATTTAGAATCTGAAGTGATTTCGGTTGAAGGCGTTAACGGACCAACTTTGAAAGTTGGATCTATGGAAGAAATAAATACTAATGGAAACTGGCCAAAAAATTATTCAGAGCAATAACATATCAGAACCTATAAATGAATTGTCCATTCAAGTAAACTTGAGTGGACTTTCTTTTTTTGTTTTGAATTCAGTGAGCTCCAAGATTGATTATTTGGAGTCAGTGAATTTTGACAAAAAACAAACCCCTAAAGAACTTTTAGATCAACTCATTCACCACTTCAACACTTCTGAAGCGTTAAATAATGAGTTTTCTAAAGTCACTGTTATACATTGTAATGAGCTAGCTACTTTAGTTCCTAAGCCCTTGTTTGACGAAACGAATCTAATTGACTATTTAAAGTTTAATTCCAAAATTCTAAAAACGGATTTTATAACCTATGATCAAGTGAAAATTGCTGATATAATGGTAGTTTACGTTCCTTTAGTAAATATTAATAATTTTATTTTTGATCGGTTTGGGGGGTTTGAATATAAACACAGTGCATCTATTTTAATAAATCGTGTTTTAACACTTGAAAAAAACACCAAACAACCAAAAATGTATGTCAATATAGAAGCCTCTCATTTTGAAATAGTCGTGATTAAAAATAATTTTTTACAGTTTTATAATCGCTTTGAATTTATTACTAAGGAAGATTTCATTTATTATTTATTATTCACTGCAGAACAACTACAACTAAATCCAGAAGAATTCCCGCTAGTATTAATGGGATCTATTGACAAAAGTGATGAATTATATAAAATCGCTTACAAATACATAAGAGATGTAAACTTACTAAATAGCGACTCCATGCTTTATAGTAACGACTCAAGCTCCAAAAATTTCACATTACTAAACAGCTTATAATGCGTATCATTTCAGGAACTTTTAAAGCCAGACGAATAATGGCTCCCAAAAAATTACCAGTTCGTCCAACAACTGACATGGCCAAAGAAGCACTCTTTAATATTCTCAATCACCGCTATCATTTTCATGACATCTCTTTCTTAGATTTATTTGCAGGAACTGGAAACATTAGCTATGAATTTGCTTCTAGAGGAACAGAGTCTATAATCGCTGTGGATCAGAATTTCCATTGCACAAAGTTTATAGGAAAAACCGCTGAAGAGTTTGAAATGCCTATCCAAGTAATCAAAGCTGAAGTGTTCGGGTTTTTAGAGAAAACTAAGCAACCTCAAACTATTATTTTCGCAGACCCTCCTTACGAACTAGAACATGAGAAGTTTTTGAAAATTATTGAACTTGTCTTTGAAAATCAGCTGCTTGAAAAAGAGGGCGTTCTTATTATCGAACATTCAAAACAAACAGATCTTTCTGAATCACCACATTTTTCGGAAGTAAAGGGCTACGGAGGCAATCGCTTTAGTTTTTTCGAAAACTAAAAAAAAAAGCAGATCTATAAGCCGGATTCTGTATCACACAATGTGCAATCCTTATCATTTATCTTTGTTTACTATTGCTAGCAAACTTTAGCTGCCTACCCTTCAGCATTGCACGTGACGCGCTCAAGCACTGATATACATGACATTGCACCCTATAGAGTTTACCTGGTTTCACTACAGCATTACCTGTACATTCTTTCTGTTGCA
>JGI20154J14316_10002311_pt1 | contig 16209 bp, 19 predicted proteins | sample COG_04_FD_14316 | JGI IMG/M metagenome (IMG submission 14316) | reverse complement strand
GCAACCATTCCATTGTGGCGTGAAAATTACCCAGAATGCCAAGATTGGAATCATCCCAAATACGATTTTTGCGTGGATATGATGCGAAATATACTGGGTGATATAGGCGATGAACAAACCAGACTTGATAACAAAGTAATAAAAAATCTATCCCGTCATATAGTAGTAGATAAATCTTGAAAATATTTAGAAAAAAAACTCGTTATACATGTATATGGATTACGAAAAAATTCAAGAATATGCCATATTAGTCTGGGAGTTTATAGGCTATGTGTATAACTACATTGATGAAACCGAATTCAAAATATAATATGTTGAATTATATATAATTATGAATAAGGTTCTTTTATCAGCTATCATAATGATTATTTTAGATAGTTTGTATCTAAACTCAATTGGAAAAACATACGCAGAACAAGTAGCTAAAATTCAAAGAACAGTTATGAATGTAAAGTTAGAAGGAGTGGTAATATGTTATCTATTTTTAGTACTCGGATTGTATTACTTCATTTTGAAAGATAATAAATCAGTATTTGATGCATTTGTACTCGGAATTGTAATTTATGGAGTGTATGATGCAACTACATATGCAATATTCAAAAAATGGTCACCAGGATTGGCTGCATTAGACACTTTATGGGGTGGTGTATTGTTTGCATTAACTACTATACTAACCAAGTATTTCGCATAAATAATATTTGATATACATCAAATATTATCATTTTTGTAGAAAATTGATAGGATATATGCAGTGCATAAGATATTAAATGAACTAACCAACCTACGCAACAATATGAAACGCCTATCTAATCTACAAACTATGTGTATAGTAAAAATAAAAGCATCCAATAACCATACTGTGTATACTAAAACAACAAACATTGTAATCTCGTCCAAGTATCTATTTGAAAATTACAAAAAATGTTCTTTTCAAAAATAAAGCAAAAATAGATAAAAAATACCAGGTATATTTTATGAAATAAAATGTATTTTTTACGTATTTTTACATAATTGCTTCTACTATAGCATTAAATTCATTATAACAGCTGTCTGTATAAAACATTTCAACTTGATTATATAGTTTTTTGTTTGGATTTAGCTTAACTTTCTTATCCATAGACTCGGATAATGACTTTGTAAATTCATTTTCATACCACCATTCAAATGTAATGGCAATCGTTTTAGTATAACTATTTTGGTATATATCCCTAATGCCACTAATTTTCCCGACATATTTATCAAGCATTGTAAGCATAATATTTTCGTGATGATTGGAATCATGTAAATCAATATTATGCACTAAGATTGTATTCCATGTATTGCTCCCATCAAAATAACGAATATTTTGCTGATTTTCATCATAATCTGTAAAGATTCTCTTAGTAAAGGGAGTATTAGTTTGAATAAAGCCGAACATAGTATAGTATATATGCAAAAACATAGACTATAGATCATTTATCAATTTTTGTACATGTGGTTACACATTCTTCTTGCTTTTTCTACGTCTATATGTGCGTCTTTTCATTGAACGCTTTGATTTTTTAGATAGGTTTCGTTTGGATCGTCGTTTATTAGACGATTTTCCACCTAAAAAACTCATCACGTCTGTAGCTGGACCTGCATGTAGTAGTTTGCTTATTTGAACTGCTTTTACCCTTTCAAAATTAGTTAATAATTTACTTATTTCTTCATAGTCTTTATAAGGAGCGTTCTGGGTGTTCATTGTAATGAATACATCATTTTTATTCATTTTATGTTTGAGTATATTTTTTATATTGGTCAATTCATCCTTAGGTATATTTTTTTCTTGAAATGTTAAATTTTCCAGTATCTTCTTCACATTTTCTACATGACCTTTACTAACTTCATCGGTCAAATTCATATCATCCACTTTTTTTACTGCATGGTTTAAACTCATTATTAGTTATAATATACATGGATAAAAATCATGCCGTTATTTTCTAAATGAGTTTGCATGAAAATTGTTATATTTTAACACTCAATGAATCATGTAGGCTATTACGACCCAGATCAATGAACTGAATCGCTTTATTGTTGCAATGAATACATGCATTAAGATTCGGAATAAACCGTTGTAAGCAGATATAATGCATTCTTACATTACATTGCTGGCAATAAATATATTTTGTTATGATATGCTCATTGCATATAACACAATTCGCGTTATCTTCATCTTCATTAGATAGACACGCTCCCATTTATTATTGATCTATAACTTGGGCACATAAAAAAATATGAAATTATTACATTTCATATTTTCTATAATAATCTGAATGTATAATCAAATTATTATAGCAATAATGCTAATAAATAGCTCCTATTGGGATTTGAACCCAAGTTTTGAGATGCCTTCATATATATAAATATGTTCAAAGTCTCAAGTGATAACCACTACACTATAGGAGCAGGTAGTATATTTAACCCATATACAAGAGGTTTTGCACGAAGTGGGGTTCGAACCCACGCGTTTCACAACAGCAGGTCTTAAGTCTGCCTCCTTAGACCACTCGGACATTCGTGCTAAAAAGTGTTATAACGACCCTCCCCCCATTATAACTATAAAGCGCCATATTATCATAGGGATAATACCTTTTAATAAGATATTTTCAAATAAGAGAATTATGATAAACCACTNTGCTTTATTCCACTGGTGGAAAAGTTTAAAGACATATTCAGGTCTGCCGCGTCCAGCGGAGGGGTTTTATACAATACGAGTCTTCTGTCAGTTTTCCAATACATACCCCCCTCCTTTTTTATAATATATACCGGAAAACAAACAGTCAGAGAGGGGCTCTCTATTTAGTTAAAGGTTGAATATCTGTAATTTATCTCTTATATGCCCCCTCTCTTAACATACAACAAAGAAATAACAGAGAACAGTTTCACTTAATACTGAAGCGTCCAACAGTAAAAAGTTTTGAGACATATTCAGGTCGTTGCACTAATGCGGGTTCGAACCGCAGACCTTCGGCTCATAAGACCGATGCTCTAACCAACTGAGCTATAAGTGCAGTGATATATTACCCATATATCAGAGGTTTTGCACGAAGTGGGGTTCGAACCCACGCGTTTCACAACAGCAGGTCTTAAGTCTGCCTCCTTAGACCACTCGGACATTCGTGCTTTGAATATTTTAAAGACGTATTCAGGTCTTTGCACTAATGCGGGTTCGAACCGCAGACCTTCGGCTCATAAGACCGATGCTCTAACCAACTGAGCTATAAGTGCATGTTTCCTGCGCCGGGAATTGAACCCGAACCCCGAGCTTGAAAGGCTCATATCCTAACCATTAGACTACGCGGGAATTGGACATTTTTAAGTGGTGTCCTCACTTGCACCCAATGTGGGGCTTGAACCCACGGCCACCAGCTTAAAAGGCTGGCGCTCTACCGACTGAGCTAATTGGGCAGTTATTTACTATATATGGCCATATATTATCATTTGATTACACTATTTACACATACATTATTATCATACATTCTTTAAATCAATTTTTATATACATACATCTTAGTACCGCGTTCTCCGTTGGGCGTTCAACTGAGATGATTACATTAAGATATATTTTTTACAATTGCACATCATATACACACTATATAATAGTGTGGTTTCTTTATATATATTTCAATATGTATTTTATTCAATTGATATATGCAGTCATGTACAATCGTGTGTTTTAACATTACTAAGTATTTTTTTTAATTTAATTTGTAAATGATATTGTTTGCAAAAGTCTTTTATGTTCATTTGCAAAGTCTCGGTATTGCCGATGCATTTTTGTTTTACAATAGCTGGTTGTTCGTCCGGATCATATCCCCATTTTTCATAAAATTTTTCAATCTCGTCGTCTTCTTCTGGAAACACTACACAATTGTCAATAATAGTACCATTGCATTCTTCAATTCGTTCTTTCCACAATGGACAACGATATGCATAGTATAACCAATGATTATTGAAAATGCGGTATAAGTCGTCGTATTCTGGAATTAAAATATTGAATAGTTTATTTATATTTTTGCGCAGTGGATATTTTACAGCGTTTCTTAATACGCGATATGCAGGCATGCCAGGTTCAATCGTTTCATATGTCTTAATGTATTCGTCAGTAAGTTGAATGATGAGTCTATTTTGTTTATCTTTATTCATTTGTAAAACATCAACATGCAAATATTTCTTACAGAATTTTTGTAAGTCGTAATTGCGGGTACAAAGGGATGCGAATAAATTACCGAATGCCAATGGATCGTCGGATAATTTCAGTTTCTCAATTGAATTTAATAAGTCGGATTCCATAAACAGATTGTCGTTTCTATAAATTAAAAGATAAATATCTGTAATATATTCCAACGTTTGATATTTAAATCCAGAGTAATATAATTCATATGCCCAATATAAGGTTTCCTCTATATCATGATTCAGTAATGATATAAACAATGATTGTCGCACTTCTATGTAATTATATAAGTAGCGTGTATAAACGATGTGATCATCGTGTTCAAACATATTTATTGTAATTTACAAATAATATGTACTATGTTAATTAATCAATTTTTCATTTACAAATTTTTCATTTACAAATACAACAATAATAACTATGAAACCAATAGACATTTTAGTATGTATATTTAGTTAAATGAAAATATAAGAGTATAATATAGATGAAACACACAATCAAAAATAAGACCATCAAAAATAAGTCCGTCAAACGCGATGCAAAGAAGCTTCGTAAAAGTTTGAAAACAACCAGCAAAAAGAATTATAAATCGCATATAGTGAAGGTATTTCTTGAGTTGATAAACATGGTGAAGTTATATCACTGGAAGACACGCTCGTACGCACAGCATAAAGCAACTGATGAATTACATGAAAGTTTAAATAAGCATACCGATGAATTTGTAGAGGTATTGTTAGGAAAGGATTCGTCCCGCATTCGGATGGTTAGTAAAAATATCAATTTGATTGATTGTGATAATACAAAGGATTTTAAGGCTAGAATATATGAATTTCGTGATTTCTTCGTTAATATGGATAAATATTTTCATTCAAAAAAAGACACTGATTTATTAACTCTACGTGACGAATTATTAATAGACATAAACCAGTTTTTATATTTGATGACGTTTGACAAATAAATAATATTAGTTTATCGTTAGTAACAATCCCTGGTACCGATTGAAAATTTAATAATGACATTTGACGAATATATTATTACTAATCAACCCATATAAACTGGGAGTATGTACAATTGAATTCGGCCATTTACCATTATACTCTCTATATTTCAAAGAATACGGTTCCTTTCTTTTTTTTAGTACCTCCTTGCGTTTTCTGAAACACTTCCTCCATAACCGTTGGATAATTTTGATCCAAAATGTTTTAATAATGACATTATATGTTCCGTCTTCTAGAATATCTAGTTTCATAATATCTAACGATATTTTTTTAGGACTCAATCCACAATAATTACCACTATAGTAGTAGAGGTAATGTATGATAGTACGATGGGGATATTTAAAATAGACGGTAGGTGATACAGTAGATGCCATTAAAATAAAATTCTCAGAATATACTTTATCACATGCACCAATATAATATTTACCATGTGATTTTTCTGCATATAAATGTGCGTAATCTTCGCGGTTAATGTCATCATACTCGTTGTCACTATCCAATTCACTTTCATAATCACTGTCTTCACTATCTTCGCTGCTGCTGATAATAATTATGTCATCGTCTGAATTATTAAGCAATTCTGTAGGTTCGTTACTTTCCTCACTACTATTGTCCTCATAACTAATCATTGTGTAATAAAATATGTTTAGATAAAAGTATGATTCAATATCTGTTTCAATTTTATATATATTATTGTATATAAAGTAACATTATGAGCAACTATCTACAACTGAATAAAGAGGAAAGTGACATTATATCTAATAATATTGTACCATTGCCTTTGGTTCCGAAAGTACCTTCAATCAAACCTACTGAAGATTTATCACAACCAACCATGAAAGACAAAGAAACAATCATGATTGATCCTGCCCAGTATTATGTAAAAGCCACCTTTATGATAACTTATATACTATTATTGACAACAGCAACTGTAACATTTACAGAATCATTGAGAACAACAGTTATACAAAATCGGCACATGTTAAATTTACAGACATGTATATCTATCGTTTCTGGGTATTTTTATTCTTTATTTTTAAATCAAATCAATACAGCAGAGAAGGAGAATACACCAATAGATTGGCCGGAAATCTTGAAAACGCGCTACATTGACTGGGCAATAACAACGCCGATTATGTTAATAGTGTTATGTTCAGTTTTAGCTACAATCTCAAACAAGAAAGTTATGTTCTCTACTATGTCGTCAGTACTTATTTTAAACTATGTGATGTTGATATTTGGTTTTGCTGGAGAAACATCTAATTTAAATAGAATTGCATCTACCGTTTTTGGGTTCTCCGCCTTTTCAACGATGTTCTATGTGATATACAAAAACTTCTTGGATATTACAAGATTAGATGGTATAGTTGTCTATCTCTTTTACCTGATAGTATGGGGGTTGTATGGTGTTATGTATATGTTGGGCAATACTTATAAAAATATAGGATTTAATATATTAGATTTCTTATCAAAAACATTCTTTAGTTTGGGATTGTGGTTATATTATTCTAAACTGGTAACTGTGTAAATATGGTATAGATATATTCTATCTATACTATAAATATGAGTAGTCCATTTGGATCACGAAGCAATTCCATAGATTCAACGACCAGTGAAAAAAGAAGATACAGTGATGATAAAGGAAGTACAAACAATTATATTAGACAGATCAAACATAAGCGCCGTGAGAGAGATATAAAACCACCTTTCGCCGAAATATCCGTAGCAGATTCGCCATCACCAGATAAGTTTTTAGTTAAAATGAAAAAAATGTATAATGGGTAAAATCATATTTTTATACATACAAACTTTGAGAAGTAGTTACATATTTTAATATCATGCCTTGAATAAGCGACAATTTATGAAGAATTTCAATGTACCCCATNGTTTCAAAAATCGTCATCCATTCATTTGTAATAGTGACAATTTTCAACATGGCTTTTGTAAAGTCACCAATAGAAATACCATACAATTTAACTTCTTTTTCAATGAAGATGCGGCATTCAGTTTCATCTGCACATTGACACCATTTCATTGCAATGTCAATTAGGTCAAACTGCAATGCATTTACATAATCAATTCCAGTGCGAAGCCCAATTTCACCTTCAATAGAGTCATATTGTACATACATATTTACAATCTCCTTGATATATTGGTTTAATACTATATCATTAGACTCTGGCGCCATACTACACGAGTCATCTGGCAACTTAATGTCGGTAAAACAAGAAAATAAACCGACGAGTTGTATGGATGTAAAATCTTCAAAATAATTCCAATGGTCAAGTAATCTGGACAAAATTAAAGGATGAATTTCAGCAACGTTGCAAGCGATGGTTCCTAACTTTGTCAATTCATAATTTTGCGATGGCATAAATGCATTGCATAATTTATCGTCAGTTGGACATATAAATCCGTCATCTATTAAGATTGAACACACTCTGGAAGTTTGTGTAAATATATAATTTTCAGTGTATTGAATATCTTGTGCCATATGAGTATAATCAGTTTTTAAATGATTGATTTTGGTTATTTCCATACAATCTAGGTCAATATGCTTGTAATCATTGCGAATGCGGTCTAGTTCCTTTAGAGCTTTTTTTCTAACATTATTAGATCCTTTTTTTGACAGTTGCTCTTGTTCCAAATACATTTCACATATACTTGTAGGAGCCGATAGATTCAAATTAAAAGTATCTATTTTTAATTGTAGTTCTTCCAGTTCTTTTTTTTGACCATGTACAGATTTTTTAATCTCATTATGGACCATGCTTTTTTCAGAAAACAAATGGAAATCGCTGCATTGTCCATTTTTCAACAAATTTAGGATCAATGAATATGAGATATGGTATTTAGATACCAATTTCTGTGGGAGTCCTCCCATAATTCGTTGATATTCGTATTGCGAAGGAGGTGAAAATATATTATTGCAATGGACTACGTATCCTAGTTTATCAATGCCGCGTCTTCCAGCTCTGCCCGCCATTTGCGTATATTCATGTGCGAATAAATATCGTTCATTATGTCCGTCAAATTTGGTTAGGTTAGTAAATACAGCTGTTTTAATAGGACAATCTAAACCAATGGCAAAAGATTCGGTTGCAAACAATAGCTTGATATACTTTTTTGAAATCATTAATTCTACAATTTCACGCAAGATAGGAATCATACCAGAATGATGAATGCCCACCCCTTTTTCTAGAAGAGATACCAAATGGTTATACTCAGGAAGATCCAAATATTCTTGATAATTAGGCAACTTACGAACAATTTGGTTACATTCGTGTCTTACTGTATATGCAACTTTACTGTCAAATTCAAGTAAGGGAACGGTAATATCATTTGCACAAGATTCTACTTGTTTTCTAGAAAATATGAAGGAGATAGCAGGAAGCATTTCTTTGTCACGCAAGTACTGTGCCAGTTGATTAAGTACATGTTTCCTTTTCATAAATTGATGATTATTTTTAAATAATTTGTCCATATTGATAATTTTTTTATAATTTTCTTCATTGAACTTTCCATTGGAATCTTGAAGCAATAGTAGTTTATTTGTGGAGTTTTTGATTTCTTGCTGAGTAACCTTATCTTTTACGTGTTTGAATATGGATTCAGTGTTGGTTAGAAATCCATAATGAGTGAGTGGTACTACTCTATGATGAGTAGATGCCAAATATACCTGCTTTCTATTTTCGTCATCTTCGCCGCGTTCGCACCATTTTGCAAAACCTTCTGGATTATCAATAGTAGCAGACAACATAACCATTTGAACGTGTTTAGGTAACATCAATATAGTTTTCTCCCATACTTGGCCGCGGTCAGCATCATTGATATAATGTACTTCGTCAAAAACTACACAACCCAATTCATTTTGAATATCAATTTGAAATTGTAATCCAGTAGTGGTTGTATCTGCCGTAGCATTGAGCGAAGTAAATAAATAGTTCATAAGGATTTCAGTAGTCATAATAAGTACATCTGCATCTGGATTTGTTTTGATATCACCAGTAAAGAGTCCAAATGAAATGTCTGGAAATTTTTGTGAAAAATCGTGGAATTTTTGGTTGGAGAGTGCTTTGATAGGACTAGTATAAATAAGTTTTTTTCCTTGATTTGCAAAATAACGAATAGCGAATTCGGCGGGTAGCGTTTTACCAGAACCAGTGTGAGCAGTTACTAATACGTGATTGCCTTCTACAATAGATTGAATCGCATATTTCTGAAAATCACTGAGGGGATAAGGAAATGTCTCAAAGTGTGACCGAAATTGATTTTCGTTTGGATAAGGGGTGTCGCAAATGATTACCATAGTGTTGAATAATATATATGATGTTTATATATTATTTACTTGTCAATTTTTTTCATTGATGTATCTCCATATTGTTTAAGAATACGAGTCGCACTCTGTATACACTTCTGTGTATACACATTTGTACGGCATGTAAATAATTTCCATATATTTTAATCCTCGCACCTTACATCCAGTATGACTAATCTAACAATGTGACACTTTCCTGTAAGAAGTTCATTATTTGTCAAACGATTTAAAGCTGTCCCATTTGAAATATTCAAGGGTGCAAAAATAATATATAGCATTACGAAATGTTTGATTTGCTAATTATCGGAAACTTTCATCAAAAAAATAGACATGGTTTGAATATGATGCTGACTAAATACAATATCAAATTTAAATATGGTAGTGAAAACGACATTAATAATTATGAAAACATATATTCTCCTTCGTATCCAATAGATCCAGCAAAATATAAAAACAAAAAATTTATTTTCGGTCCTCATTTCTCAACATTTCCAAACGATTCTCTACGACAAATTAACAATATGTATGGTAATTCTATATATATACAGCCAAGTGAATGGGCAAGAAATGTATGGATAATTAAGAAGGCTACAGATATTATTCCAGTAAAATTTTTTGCTTTTCCAGTGGATATGGAAAAGTTTAAACCAATAGATAGACCTCGTGACAAGGTATTTGTATATTTTAAACGTAGGAAACTCTCCGAATTGAAAGTAATTACCAATTTGTTAGAGAAAATAGGAATAGAATACAAAATTTTTGATTATATTAAGAGATATGAAGAAGAAGATTATTTACAGTATTTGCAGCAATGCAAATATGGAATTATATTAGATGCCCACGAAAGTCAAGGATTTGCAATAGAGGAGGCATTGTCTTGCAATGTTCCACTTTTAGTATGGAATACTAAATATATGTCTCAGGAAGTGGGTGGAAAATACAATGATATTCCCTGCACCACCATTCCATACTGGGACGAGAGGTGCGGTCATTACTTCTATGAGGGGTCGGAATTAGATAAATCTTTTGATATATTTATAGACAACTTAGAATCGTATAACCCACGGGAATACATACAAGAAAACTTAAGTGTGGATGTTTGTTTTAAAAAACTGGTTGAATTGTATGAAAATATCTAAATAATTGTGGTTATTAAACAGATGTGATGAAACCATATAAATATACATTTTAATATTAATATATATTTATATGGTAAAAATAGCTTTCCACGATAATTGTCTTTGCGAGAGAGGAACAACCGTATCAGTATATGACTATGCATATTATAATAAACATTACTTGGGAAATGAAAGTATTATAATGTATACTGGTAATGATCAAAGAAATGTGCCGGATGTTATTGACAAATTTAAACGAGAGTTTACTTTACGACCGTATAATAATTGGAAAAATGAAGCAGACCAAATTTTGAAAGAAGAGAATTGTGATATTTTATATATGATTAAGGCAGGTGAGTGGGATGGTAAAATTGCAGATAAAACCATATGTAAAAGTGTAATTCATTGCGTATTTAATACACAAAAAGAACATGGAGATGTATATGCAACTATTGCTCCATGGGTTAATGGAAATGGTGGTAAATATCCATTTGTGCCACATATGATTAATTTACCAGATCATCAACTTGATATGCGAAAGGAATTAAATATACCCAATAGTGCAAGTGTATTTGGACGTTATGGTGGATATGAACAATTCAACATACCTTATGTATCAAAGGTAGTTTTTGAAATAGCAAAGCACAACCCAAATTTATATTTTGTATTTTGTAATACTAAAAAATTTTGTGATAATTTACCAAATATTATTCATATAGAGAAAATAATTGATTTGGAACAGAAGGTCAAATTTATTAATACTTGCGATGCGATGTTATGGGCACGTCCAGATGGAGAGGTATATTCATTATCTATGGGTGAATTTTCTATTAAAAATAAACCCATTATTTGTACAAATATAGGATATCCTGGACACGTTCATAAACTAGGTAAACAAGCATTATGGTATAATAATGAAAATGATTTGAGAAATATATTATTAGATTTTGATAGAAATGAAATGAAAAAAAAAGATTGGAATGCATATAAAGATGATACTACGGAAAAAGTTATGGATAAATTTAATGAAGTATTTATTCAACCATTTTTGAAATAATTTCTTTATTGATAAGTTTAAATATAATCATATATAATTACATATATGATTATAATACCTTTAGGTATTGATTGTGGTATAGCATCATATTTAAAAGAGAAAAATATTAGGAATATTTCATTACCATTTGATTGGAGTGTACCATATAACGGTGTTTCAAAAATATTTGAAAATGATTTTAAAGAATTGTTGCCTGAATTTGGAACAATAAATAAAAATTATGAAATTAATTTTGTACATAACATTTTTCCAAGAGATAAAGAAATGATGACAAGACGAATATCAAGATTGATAGATTTATTAAATAGTCAAGAAGAATTATTGTTTATACGAAGAGGACATGCAATTCATCATCATAATGAAAGTGAAAAATATAATTTTACTTTAAAAAATGATTTAGATGATATGATTGAATTAAATGAATTAATTCACACAAAGTATCCTAATTTGAAATATAAAATAATTATCATATTGACATGTAATAAATGTTTTAAACAAGAAAAATATGGCCATTATGATAACATAATAATACATAATATATCATCTATGATATTTGATAAAAATGATACTAATTTTTATAAGGTAATGGATAATGTTATTAAAGATAAATTGTTATAAACATATATATATATGAATTCATACGTGTTAATTAAAACTCCTAAGTGTGGTAGTGAAACCATAAGAAATATATTAATAGAAAGTAAAAAATGGAAACAAGAAGAAATATTAGATGTAGGTTTTCAAGAAATATTTAATTTTAAAGAAAAAAAGTATAACTTATATATAAATCATATCCTTTATAATGATCAATATGTAAAACATATCAACAATATTATGATAAATAATATTATATATTTCTCGTGCGTTCGTCATCCATTAGATAGGGCAATCTCACATTATTATTATTCAAATCATTACAAAAGTAAATATGATTTTAATGAATTTTACGATTTATTTGGTAATACTGAGCACAAAGGGTATGGGTCAAATGATAAAATAAATAACTGTATGTCTTTTTATATGGGTATTACAGATAGTTCTCAAATTAATGAAGAATATCTTAAAAATAAATATGGGTTAATAGTTTCTTTAGATAACGATTTTATTAATAAAATATGCAAATATTTTGATATAAAATATGTTAATAAACATTCAAATAAAACTAATAAACCCGATTTAATAGTTGACCCAAAAATAAAAGAAAAATTTATTGAAAATAATAAATTAGATTATATGTTATATGAAATAGTAAATAAGATATATTAAGGGAGTATGTTTATATGTATATATATATATGTATCTGAAAGATAAAAATATATTATTTATTCATATACCTAAAACAGCAGGCGGAACTATTACAAAACAATTAGAGCGTAATTCTAATGGAAATATTTTATATGGTCATTTTAATTTAATATCATGGAAAAATATCGAAAATATTAATATTGATAGTACATATATATTTTCTATAGTTCGTAATCCATGGGAAAGAATGGTTTCTTTATATTTCTGGACAAGAGAATATATTAATGGTAAAAAAAATCCATCTCATCAAGAAAATCATAAATCATATTATAGTGATGATAATAATATAAATGATAACTTTAACTTATGGTTGAAATGGGTATATGATAATAAAGATAATTTAAAAAAAATAAAATTAATTACCATAAATAAAAATTATATAATGAATGTATTTGAAGGACAATTTTGTAATCAAATTAATTATTTACAAGATGAAAATGGTAATATAAATAATAATATTAAAATATTTACAACTGATATGTTAAGTGATACATTCTTAGATAATTTATTTAAAAATGAATTAAAGTGCAATAATTATAATTTTACTAAGAATAATAACATACATAAAACAAACCATTGTCATTACAGTAAATACTATAATGATGAATCTATACAATTAATAGAAAATTATTTCAGTAAAGATATACAAATGTTTAATTTTAAATTTGAAACAATATAAATATATATATATATATAATAAATATATAATGCCATTCAAAGCTAATCTTTTAGAAATAAAAAACAAACATCATTGTGAAATTTATTTAGAAACGGGTCTTTATAAACTAAGGAAAGAATCCAGTATTAATAAAGCCTTAATGTGTGAATTTGACAAAGTATATAGTATTGAATTAGAAAAAAAATGGATAGATTATGCTTATCCTCAATTAAAAGAACTTATTAATTCCAATAAATGTGAATTAATACACGACGATAGTGCAAACTTGGAAAAATATATTGTTAATAATAAAAATTTTGAAGAAAAGAAGGTTTTATTTTTTTTGGATGCCCATATAGATAATAATGAAATAACCACAAAACATATATTTAAATGTCCAGTAATAGCTGAATTGAAAGCAATAAAAAAACTTACTAGAAATGATCATATTATTTGTATTGATGATATGAGATATATCAAAACAACGACGCCTTGGGGGGAAACACAATTCAAAGATTATTATGGTGAAATGATAAACGTATTAAAAGATATAAATAGTGAATATAAAGTTGATTTTATTGAAGGATTAATAGAAAAGGATTTATTAATTGCTTATGTTTGATTTTATAAATTCATCAATATATTTTATAATTTCAGTTTTTCCTTTACTTGTATAATGTCCAAGATCATTTGTAATAATGTCATCTTGGTTAAACTTTTTTAATATATTTGTTGGATTAATACAAACTATATTATATTTTTTACAAATGTGTTCTAAATTTGTTATTAACATATTTCTTGATTTTAAAAAGCTACCATGTAGCTTAGAATTATAATGGGTTACTATGATCAAATATTTATCTTCAAGCATTTCCTTTATTTGGAGTATATCATCTTCTAATTCATTATAATTTTGTTCCATCACAATAAAATTTTCAACTATATCTTTAGGTGTATTTGGATTAGGTTTTCGTTCTATTGTTGCAGATACAACTGAATTATGATGTAAATAATAGCCATTATGTATATATTTTTTAATAGAACAAATTTCCAATAATACTATTTTTGAGTTTAAAAACTTTTCAACATAGTTGTCTGATATATTTATAGGTTTATTATTTAAAATACCTGTTCGAAAACATAATATATTGTATGGTTCTTCCAGCACAATTTCTTTGTTTAATATCTTGATCATTTGAATCATTTCTTTCGTATTATGTAAATAAGATATAGAATTATTCAAATTATTATTACCATTAATACCATCAACTCTACAACTTCCAAATGTGGTAATCATAACTATATATTTATAACTATATAATAATATAAATATATTTTCAATATAAGTAATATAATGAAAATATCTTTCAATGGATGGTTCAGTGGTTTTGAAGATAAAACAAATCCAGGTTTGCATATTGATTTTTTTTTGAACTTATTTGAAAAAGTATATGGAGAGCCATGTGAAAAAGGTAATAATGTTGAAAGTGAAGTATTGTGTGAATTTGATATGTTAATTGGTTCTTCATCGTTGGTTAAAACTAAACAATGGAAACATACTTATTTATTTTCTGGTGAATCTACACTAAAATGCAATAAAAATGATTACACGTGTGTATTATGGGGAGAACGAAACCATAAAAATGTTGTAAATGTGCCTTTATTTGTTCCATATATTTACTCTAATAACTTTGTTAATGCATTAGAAACAAAAAAAGAAATTATTACTGTTCCAAAAAATGATGTATGTGTTATTATTTCTAATCCAAGAGGTAAAGAACGAACCGAATTTTTAAGTGAACTAGAAAAACACTTTAATGTGTGTTATGCTGGTGGATATAAAAATAATATAGGAGGTGCATTGAAACCACACTATAATACGAAAGAATATCATTCATTTGTAAATCAATTTAAATTTATCATATCTATGGAAAACAGTAGAGAGGATACATATATTACTGAAAAAATAATTAATGGATTATTATCCGATATTATACCTGTATATTGGGGATCTGATAAAGTGCACGATTACATTAATCAAAACCGTTTTTTAAATTTAAAAGATATAAATAATACTAATGAAATAATTGAAAAAATGATTTTATTGAAAGAACAACCACAAAAATGGTTGAAGATGGTTAATACTAATGCATTTCCAAACATAGAAAATAAATTAGAAAGAACAATTGAAAATATAGCAAATGATATTAAATGCGTGTGTAGTCTAAAATGCTGGAATCATATATCGCAGGTATGTTGCGTATCTAATCCTATGTTTGAACCAGATAGATGTAAAATGTTAAAAGATTTATTTAAAGGACAAAATATAGATGATTGTTTTATTAAATATATTAGTCCAACATACAAACATACGATTACAGAAGAAATATACAATGAACACGTCAAAGAACAATTAGTTTATCAATTGCGTTCTAGTCCTATGAAAAGAGGAGAATTATCATTATTTTTAAATTATAAAGCAAATCTTGAATATATTGTAAAAAATTATAAGGAAGGACTGTTCTTGGTATTTGAAAGTGATGTAATGTTAGGAAAGGATA